>ERZ791852.474-NODE-474-length-30352-cov-5.142456_pt1 | contig 30352 bp, 40 predicted proteins | sample MGYA00510287_ERZ791852 | MGnify/ENA primary metagenome ERZ791852 (study PRJEB30046, sample SAMN00715257) | human gut metagenome | study: EMG produced TPA metagenomics assembly of the A metagenome-wide association study of gut microbiota in type 2... | reverse complement strand
GAGCAGAGTGTGATGATTTGGATTGTATTGAAAATTTTGAAACATTAATCAATGCAATAAGTAATGGATTATTAACTTCCTCAGGGGAACTATATATCCATTATAAGGAATCTAATAAAAATAACGTGTATAACAAGTGTATCAATCGCTCTTGAAAGGGCGACTATCCTTCAAACATTAGCAACTTTATAAATTAAAAGAATATGAATGACCTATTTTATTTGGATGTTGATGCACTTATGGAAACTCAAATCCGTCAAAGAGATAAATACAACACAAAAGTCTGTTGTCAGAACTTATTAAATTTTGCATACGAGAAGGGACTTTTACGTGATAATCCATCTGATAATGAAGGGAACTTAATTATGCCTTCAATAATTAGAGAAAGTTCTTTAACTGAAGTTGGTAAGACTATTTTCGTAGAATTAATGTTTAAGTGGATGGCATATACAGATAATGAAAGCGGAAAGATTGATAGGAAAAATAACATTAAAATGTTAGAGAAGTATTACAATCAACTTTTAGAAAAGATTAATAAATCATAAGTTGCTAACAAACAGATGAAACTTTGAAGGTGGTTTATCTGCCAAACATTATAAACCCAATAAAATAAAAGTGTATGAGCAATATGTTTGAGAAATTTTATGAGCGGTACGCTCCAGAGGAAAAAGAAGTAACCGTTTTGATTCAACGCACTTTGGGTGCCGGATATGATAATAGAGGCTTTTGGGATATGACCGTCATATCTTTGGGCATGGTGTTTTGTGACACTGGAGAAGTCAATATTCGAGAGGGGCGACTGGACTGGCCCGTCACTGAGGAAGAAAAAAACAGTGAAAAAAGTTGGAAACGATTTGAGAGAGAACAAATCTACCGTGTCAAGGTCAGGAAGCTGTTGGATGAATATGTGCCGGAACATATTACCCCTGAAAAATTCAACTGTTGGGCAGTCACGGAAGTGCTGGAACAGTCAGTTTCCTGCCCGGAGTTAGAAGCAGTTTTGGAGGAATATAACAAGCCTGTGGTCATAGAGGACAAAGTGCTGGGGTCGCTGACGCTAAATCGGGAGCTTGATATGTTTGAGGCGACCTTCTTATGGAACGGCAATGAGGTTCCTTTCATGCTTGAAGTTAACCCGGAGAGCAAATCGTCATGGAGCCGTGCCCGTACAGCGGCAAAAAAGTTGGTTGCCGAGCAGGAAACATGGGATGAAACCATGCGGAAATTTGCAGCAAAGAAACTCACAGCACTTGCCAACGACTGGCTGACTGAGGATGAGGAGAGCAAGGATACCAAGCCAATCACTGAGGACGAGTTTGCGAAGCGTATCACACTCTCAGAAATTTCCATCACGCCAAGCGGTAGCTTTACTGCTTTCTATGACGATGATGATATGTTTTGGGGGCATGCCGTAGAGATTAATGGTTCTTTGAAGAAAGGCATTGACAATGCCAACATTGCAGGATAACCAATCGGAACGTCACGACCAATGGATGATATATTAGACAAATACTAAGGATGGACGCTGGCAGTGTTTCCCGGAGCTTCGGGTTATGTTTGTCATTGGAAATGTTGTTTTTTTAATGAGAAAGAGGATATACAGACAAATTTCAAGTGGGTTTATAACAAGCGGCTCAACCTCCCCTGAAAGGTCGGTTAGCCACCGAACATTAGCAACCTCAAAAAGATAAAAAAATGAGCAAGAAAAAGAAACTGGATGTAACCTTATACAAAAAGGAGATGCTTCAATTAGTAAATGAAGCTATTGAGAAAATGAAAACAGAAAAACAAGATTTTGAAGTCTTCACTATATGTATCTATACAGATTTCAATTCTTGTTATAGTGCTGTTTGTTTGGATAGCAAGGAACATTCTGATAAGTCTCTTTCAAAAAGTAGGAAGTGGGAAGAAGAACAATATCAGAAATATTTGGCACAAGGGAATTTGGAGCAGGCAGAATTATTCAAACCCAGTGATGAAGTCCGAGAAACTAACCCAGCAGAATTTGAACTTTCTGATTTTGCCAGCATAGAAAATGCTTCTTTTCCTGAAAGCTACGAAGAAGATTACAGTGAGGAATGTTGGGAAACGGCAACGCCCATCCTTAGTGAAATGGCGCAAATCGCCTATAAGAAAGTAAAAGAAGAATTACGAATACATCCTCTTTTTGAACTTGCTATAAATGGAGAAGAAGATTGGTATTATCCGATAATCCCAATCGAATAGGTTGCTAACAAACAGATGAAACTTTTAAGGTAAGGCGGTTTATCTGCCAAACATTATGGTAGAAATAAAAAATGAACAATAGCAGGATTAAAAATATAAGCAATCTTTCAGCAGCAGAAAGATATGGCTACTTTATTCGTAAAGTTTCAGACTTTGAAGAAGTTTGGGGGTTAAAGGATAAAGAAGGTTGGGCTTTAATGGGAAATAATGAGCAAGTTTTATTTCCTGTATGGAGCGAAAAGGAATTTGCAGAATTGTGTAAATGGGATAACTATCAACCCAATTCTATTCCTCTTGATGACTTCATTGAGAAGTTATTACCTAAGTTAGAAAAAGACAATGTGATGTTGGCTGTATTTCCATTGTCAAAGGGAAAAGGTATAATTCGTACTGTTCAAGAAATAATTGCTGACATAGAGCGAGAGTGTGAACAATATGAATAAACTACCATAACAAGCGGATAAATCTCCCTTAAAGGTCGATTATCCGCCGAACATTATCCGTTACTCATTAATTTATATAGTTATGGAACTTTTGACGTTTGATGAAATTATAAAATCAATCGAAGATAAGACTAAGGATGTAAATCCTGAGTTTTGTGAAGGTATAGTTCTAAGGCAAGTTAATATACCTTTTTCTCAAATTGAACACATTGAATCAGGGTTGGAGGTAGAAATAAAGAATCAAGACTTTATCAATTGTATATTAAAGTACAATTTTGGCAATTTCGGGTGCTTAAGTTATCAATTTGGCTATAATGATGAAAAATCTTTGAATTGGATAATTCAGAGAAATAGAGACTATTACGATTATGATATTTTAAGAGAAATGAAGTTGCTTATAATTGCTAATGGTGATCCATACACTGTATTGGTGGATTATGTTACCGGAGAGGTCTTTGTTATAGCAAGTGATATACATTATAATGATAGAATCTTGATTGCTTCTGGTTTTGAACTTTTTGTACGAGGTATTTGCACAGCTCAATATGCTATGTGGAATAATGGGATTAAAGAGTTTCTTGAATTGGTGTATAAATTATTTCCAAAAGAATCATTTATATTTTGGGAGCATTTATAGATAGATATGAGTAATCTGTTAAAACGGATAATATATGGCTCAACATCCCTTGAAAAGGTTGGTTAGCCACCAAACATTAGTCGCTAAATAATGAAATAATATGAGTAACGATTTGTTCTTTTACCTATTCAATAACTTTATTGGTGGAGCTGATGATGAAGAAATGTCAATGAACTATCTAAATTTAGATTTGAATAATAATAATTCGTTACGCAAATTTCTTCAAGATGAAATCATACCATTTTATGAAGCTAATTTTTCTTTGACTCAGAAAGAAGATTTAGAAACTCTTTTAGAAAAGTTGGAAAGTGGTGAGATTGAATTAGGGGTAAATGAGTTTGAAAATCAACTTTTTCCATTTGAAACACCGAATAATCTCCATGACTTTTGTAAAAGCATAAAAAATGTATTGTTTGAACATAAAATTGGCGACTAACAAACAGCTACACCGCTTAAAACGGAACGCTGCCAAACATTAGCAACAATTAAAATTACAATAATATGAATCAAGAAGATTATCAAGTATACAAAGACGAAATTATAGAATTAACCAATTTGCTAAGAGAAGAATGGATTGACTTAAAAACATTACTGCAAAATGGTAATTTAGATGTGGCACATGGTCTTCTAATAAATTATTATGAAGATGAGTTTGACAATCAGTATGGCTATTTCATTAATCCTGATAGTGAACTTTTCTATTTTGAAATAGATAAGGACGAACATATAAAAATTATACATAAGGAAATAGATGGTAGTATTGAAACAGACTGCCCACAGTATATTGTTGCTTTGGAGATAATTAAAAATGTTGCTAACAAACAGCAACCCGACTGAAAAAGCGGAACGCTGCCAAACATTACTGATACATTTTTAATTATGAGAATATTTTTTTGTCTTATATTGCTATTGTTTCCCTTCTTTATAATAAAAGGACAAATAAAACGGGATTCTATCATCTTCCGTGGAAATATAATCAATGATATGGAGGAAGAAGATGATATTGTAGCACAGTATAGGTACAATCTGTTTTGTAAAAACAATTCGCAAAACAAGATTCCGATAGATACTAATGATGTTGAAATCAAATGCTTGCAAGGAGATACTGTTGTTTTAGAAGTATTGTCAGCCTCTCCATTCCGCTTTCAGGTTGAATGTATAGCAGATAGCGATACTCCGACCAATATCCATGTCTGGAACTTTCCCAAGTCATGTAATGGTTGGCATCGTTTTACCAATAATAAGACGGAACAGTTATCCATCAAAAAAGAAAACCTTATTTCAACATTAACAGGAACCTATCATCAGACGTTGAATTTTGAAGGTGAGGAATATATTTGGACAATGATGAAACTTGCCGATGATGGAACGTTTGAATATATCGCCAATATCTTTAACTTAGATGGAGAAGGTGGAAATTATTTTATTGGGAGTTGGAGTGTAAATAAAGATACTCTTGTATGTAATGTAAAGCCCGATTTATTTCCTCCAAGAATACAACAACGCTATGATGGACAAATTCTTAGCTTTATTTATCCAGCATGGGAAAATAACAAGAAAGAAGCTTTGAGCCATAATATCGTTTACAAATTCTTAATACATAAGAATGGATTAATTGAAATAGGCAACAAGCAAAATATATTCAAAAAAATAAAGTATCAGTAACAAGCGGCTAAACCTCCCCTGAAAGGTCGGTTAGCCACCAAACATTAGCAATTTGTTAAAGAAATATGAAGTCTATTAAATTGAGCTATCATTCAGTCATTGAAAGCGAGGAAAACAACTGTCATTTTTGGACGGATGGAAAGTTTGTTTTTTATGAGCGAAATAATATCCCCTTAAAAAATGCGCATCCTGAAAAGATGCGATGCTGGAGAAATTTTGCTTATGATGACGAACGAGTATTTCTTCGTAATAAACCACTGCGTAGTGTATCTCCTGTCGGTTTTATGATATTAAACTATTCCTTTGTTAAAACCAACAGTCATGTAATCACGGAAAATGGATATGTGAAAGTCAATAACGATTCAGTAGTACAAACCTTAGATAATGGTATGTGGTATGGTTCGTCTGAGTTAGCAGCTTATGGCTATATCAAGATAGACAACACCATATGGTATCATGCACATTGGAATGACGGTTTGACAAAATTGACAAGCGTAAATGCAAATCATTTCATTTCTTTACAAGACGGAGTTTTAGGAATGGATGATAAGAAAGTTTATGCCTTTGGAAAAATTGTAGCAGGAGCATCAGTTAAGGATTTTCGGAAAATCATTGATAGCATATACTGTGGCTATTATATAAGTAATGGCAAACTATTTTTTGAGAACAAAATGATACGGGAGGCTTCTATTGATATGATCTATATACCTGACGAAGTTCTAAAATCCCAAAGGAGTATTCGACTTTTGGTGTGTGATAATAGATATTATGCAGGAGAAGTTGAAGTATCCTATGAGATATTTGAAAAATGGCTGAATAATTATAAAGAAATTGCTAACAAACAGCAAACCGACTAAAAAGCGGAACGCTGCCGAACATTAGTCGCAATTAATTAAAAACAAAAGAATATGAGCAAGAAGAATATTACTTATTTCGGTGAAGTAGATAATAAGGAAGAGGACTATTTTGAAGGTCATGTAATGATTTGTAACAAGGATGTCGAATTGTGTTTGGATTTCTGTGCTTATGAAGGCAATCCCAAGGATTGGTCGGCAGAGCTGGAAGGCTATCTTTCCAACCTTCTTAAATACAAGACAGAAATAGATAAATTCATATTAAAGGATTATGAAGATGGTGGCACAACGAATGAATATGTCCGTTGGCATCTTGATGAATGGGAAGCTATTGATGACTTGTTACCAAATGCCGATTCGACAAAAACAAAGGAAGAACAGTTTCTATCCTTGCTGATTCAGAGAGTAGAAACTATTACTTTTTATCCCGGTGATAATCACTATGCTGTTTGGGATTACATGATTGATAGTGAAAATTCAGATGAAATAGTCGTAGTACATACTGACAATAAAGGAAAAATATTAGATATTACTTGTGAAAGTTAAATATGCGACTAACAAGCACCTATGCCACCTAACGGCGGCAAGCTGCATCCCATTAGTGTTTTATAATAAAAAATATAAAGCTATGACAGTTGACAATAAAGAAATAAACAAGAGGATTACTGAACTTCAAGCAAAACTCAACATTACTTTCCCATCACTTTATATTGAATTTTTAGCTAAAATCAATGATGGAGATCTGTATGAAGTAGAAAATTCTGGGATATGTCTGTATTCATACTCTGATTTAGAGGAAAGAAATAAAACATATCAAATAAAAGATTTTGAGCCAAATTATTTTATGATAGGACAAAATGGGGATTTAGGGTACTTCATAAATGTCGATGCCCCCAATGATAATTCTATATACTCAAATGATTTAGGTGCTTTGGGTTCTTTGGAAATGGAAAAGGAATCGAACAATATCTTTGATTTCATAGGCAGAAATGAAAAATAAACACTAACACACACCTTAATCGCCTTGAAATGGCGATTAGCTGCCAAACATTATCGACCTAAAAATAAAGAGATGAAACCAAGAGATATATTTATAAAAGCTTGTAATGAGATAGCTGTTCCTTTTTTAGAAAGAGGCTTTAAGTCCTCCAAAAATGGACAATGCTTGAAAAGGATTTCAAAAGATAAAGATTTGACTTTTGAAATTTGGTTCCGTTCAAGTGTATATAATACATCTTGTAGTGTGACTATATATCCATTGATTACGATAACCAGTAAGAGTTTGAAAAAATGGGTGCAGGAAGAGAGGCTCAATATCAATAATGATGATTTAGTATATCATAATCATATTGGCTACCTGTCACCAATAAATGAGTATAAATCTTGGAATCTTTCGGGATTAAGCTATACTATATCCGTAAAAACAATTATTGATTTGCTTGAAAAGTATGCTTGTCCAATATTTGATTTGTTTGAGAATAGACAAACTGCAATTGATTTTATTACACAACATGGATGTTGCTTCAATCAATACACTAAAGACTCTCTCCATGCTCTGCCATATATGTTGAGATACGGAGAAAAGGAACAAGCTGAAAACTACTTAAATCACTACATACATTCAAATAAATGTCGAAATAGGTTTCTAAAAGCCTACTCTCAATTAGAAAAGAATGAAGTAGTTGATTGTGGTTTAGACAAGTGTTTCGTAATACTTGCGTTTAATCAAAAATTAAAAATAAAGTAGGTCGATAACAAACAGATGAAACTTATAAGGTGGTTTATCAGCCAAACATTAGCTCTTAGAGCTGCATAATTATAAGTAAAATATGAATGCGAAGAAGATTAAATTATACTGTATAAAAGAAGATTATTTTATCTTAGACAAATATTTTAAGGAAAAGCAGATATCTATATCAGCAATGCCATTGGCAGGATTTAATTTGAGACCCATACAAATTAGTGACTTCAGTGAGAATGATTGGAATAGAGTAATTGTGTACAAAGAAAAGCATACAGTAGAAATTGAAGAAATAGAATCTGCTGTGTCTGTTGAAAAGATATTTACGCCTAATTTTATGATTAGTGATATATTGACTTTTGATAGAGCATATATTGATGTGGCAAATAAAAAGATCATAGGAGGAAGTATATCTGGAATTACAAAATATTTGGTAAATGGAGCATTAGTTCCTAAAAGCAATGAATTCTTAAAATGGCAAAATGCCTTTTATCTTTGGATAAAGAGAAATTTTGTAGCTGTAAAAATTGACAATAGTCATAATGTTTATGTGTCTGAAAGAGTACGACAGATGATAGATGATGGGTATATTTTGGAGTAATTGGGATTATAGAGAATATCAGTGTGAAAATATACAACTTAACCTTCCCAGAAAAGGTCGATTAGCCACAAAACATCATACAAATCAGTAAAATGAACGTATGGAAGTATATTTATGTTAAATTTTATAAATTCCGTCAATATCTATTAGGTGAGACACTTGCAGGAGATTATACAGCAATGTTGTTTGTTGTAGAGCTTGACTTTTGCGTATATTCTGGGATTGTATTTTTGACAGATGGATTAACAGGTTATAATTTACTTCCTGATCATGAGTTTTTGTTTACATTTATTTTACTAAGTGGATCTTTTGTTTTTTGGATGATTCGTAACCATTCCATGTGTAAAAATGGAGCTTTTGAGCGCATAAAGAAAGAGGTAGAGGAAGAACCCAGAAAGTTTTTGTGGGGAATGTTATCACTGTTGTTTATTTTATTTACGCTTGCTTTTGTAGCATTGTCAATGTACTTGTGGTCTCAAAAAATGATACCGGTCTTATTTGCAGTTAAACAATGAACGTATGGAAGTATATTTATATTAAGTTCTTTAAGATCCGACGCAGAATAATAGGTCGTGACGGTGCGGACGAATATGCTGCAATGTTGTTTGTAGCATCCTTTGATGCGCTTTTGTATTTTGGAATATTAATACTTATCGATAAATCTGTGGACAATGTATTATTAAAAGAATACGAGCCATTGTATTTTGCATTTTATATGTTAGGTATGTTAACCATTGAACGGCTTCGCAACCGTACCATGTGCAAAAACGGGGCATTTGAGCGTATAAAGGAGGAAGTTGAGAATGAACCTCAAAAGTTAAAATGGAGTATTTTGTCCATTCTATATATGATTTTTGTGGTCTTTTTTTTCTTATTTTGCTGTTATATTGGAAAATACGGGTTATGATCTGCTATTTTGCAAAAGGAAATCAGATAAACGGAAAACCTTATGAGGAAACAGGGATATACAGAGCAAGAACGAAAGCGACGTTATTATTTCTTCGACTATCTGTTCTGGTTGGGAGAAATAACATGGGAGAATTATCACAAGGTCAATTTCAAACAGCCCAGAGGAAGTGATATGCTGTGGGCCTGTATCACGCTTTTTATATTCATGCCGGCTCTGACCATAGCCGGTCATTTCCTTGAAGACTTGGCATTCGAGGTGTTTGGAGTCATTCTTCTAATTATGTTCTCCGTTTCTGTCTTCATGACAGACCGCTTGTTCGGCAAAATATACCCGCCTTCCCGGCGGAAAGCGGTCATGCAGCATTATGCGGGGCGCAAGTTCAGTCCCTTCCGGCGTAACCTGTTCTTTTTCTCTCTCTATTTGCTGGGCATTCCCGCAATGGTTTTATTAGTAACAGCACTGAAATGGATAACTGAAATACTCAAATGACAGAAGGCAAGAACATATTCAGCCGATTTTTCTGCGTATTGGTGATGCTGCACAAGATTCCCTATGCACATTTTACGGAATGGAACAATAAGAGGAAGCGAAAGGCATTCGCTGCCGGAATATACTTCCTTAGCATCCTTCCGGAATTTGTCCTGCTGGCCGGTACTTTTCTGGCTGCAACGGGGCAAGACGGGTACGTACATTTGGTAAACGTGCCGCAAAAGATTGTCTTCTACGGTCTGACGGGGCTGGCGGTGCTGCTGTCGGCCATTCCTTTGGGATTTTCTGACGACAAGAGGACATGCAAGGAAGTCCGTCAGGAACTCCGTGAACATCCCTGTTATTGGAGACGGGCGTTAGCGGTCTATTGGGCGGTTATCGTGGCTATGGTGGTAGTTGTGAATATGGCGTTTCCCACAGCCGTTTGATTTCTATTGCCTTTGGCTTTGCTTTCCAGTTCCTGACTAACGGTTAAACATCGGGGTGTTTACGGATGGAATTCAATACTCCAAAGTCTGGAAAATATCATCAGCAACACTTCAAGCGGTCCATATTGCCAATAACTGTCGTCCCGTCTTTTTGCCGGAATGCCTTGTGAAGATTTCATTCTGACGCTTTGCCGTGTACCTGAAACGGCAGAAAAGGAAAGGTGCAGCCAGCAGGACAGGGACAATGACCGGATAGAATATCCAACCGCCTGCAATCCTATGAAACAAGGTAAGCAATATCAGGACTGCATCGAGATACCAGCACCACATGAGCAATGCTGTACCGTCACCAGGAGACTTTTCCTGTCTGTGAAAGGATTCCCCGACAAACCATATATAGTCAATCCATTTCAGAACATCCATGACATTCAGCCATAATCCGGTTGTAAAGATACATTTTTCCTCACATTATAACATGATAATCAATCATTTTCGTTACTTTTGTCTTATATGAATAAAAAGTTTGGGATGATGAAAAAGATTTACGAATCAATATTAATAATGGGATTTATGGCATTGCTCTATTCCTGCTCCCCCGGCAAAACAATAACCGCCGAGCAGATAGATTCGAAATATCCCATAATCTTAGTGAAGGCAAAGAATGTTGAAAACAAAATTAGCACAGTCAGAATCCCTCTTGCCTTTGAAATATCAAAATACACATTAAAGGAAATTCGACTGGGCACCCCATCCTATTTGTATAACAGCTTATATTATAAAAAAGATAGCAGGAGACTAATCGGTAGTGGGAACTACCATCTTGAGAAAGGTATCCTAAAGGAAAATCACCCTGTTATGCCGGAGATAAAATTACGGAAGAATGTATTTATTTTCTACACGAGCCACCAGCCATATTATACCGAAGGGGATGAACTTTATACATTTTTCCAACCCTACTTGAATAGAATGGAAAGGGAAAGAAAGGATACCTTGCACATAAGTACCATCAATGAACTCAAAAACGGGCATAGGGATATAATAGAGAATTTCCTAAAGGGAGATACCATTTTAATCAAAATATTTCAACCCCGGGACATTAATGCTTATACCTACCCGGTAGAAGTCAAATAATCCGTATCCTACAAAAACATTTGATCTATGAGGTTATACAAGACAATGAACAGCATCACCAAAAGCATGATACAAAACATTGTACTGCCAGCAATACTGTCCCTTGCCAGCTGCAGTGTTCCTGTGCCACCATCCGATGTCGAAATGATTCGTCACTTCAACGCGAACGAAGCGGCTTTCAATGGGTTTCGGGAGGTCATTGCCCGCTGTCCTTATGGTATGTACTATCCCCCATACAATATGCAGGAAGATACCGCCTGTCTGAGAGGAGTCAGTACGGAAGACAGGCAGATACTGGATTCGCTGCTGGCGGCAACCGGTTGTGAGCGGGTATTCTATTTCGGGAAAGAGGCAAAGAAGGAGGTAATGACGGAATCCGGCTGGTACGGGCATGATACCACATATACCAGTTTCTCTATCCCGTACTTTTCGCATGGTTATTCAGTCGGCGGAACAAGCAAGGACTTTGTCTATGACCCGGGACTGAAAGACTGTCCGGCAATAAGAATGACAGAAAACGGTGAACTGAATGAGATATACCGGAAAAGTTATAATGACACGACCCTGTACAAGCGGATTAAGGGAGACTGGTATATCGAGTTGTCACATGACAACTGAAGACAATATGGATTCATGTGGAGAACAGGTTTTGTAAAATGAGGATCAGCTATGGCTTTCAAACGGAAATATAAGTTCAGTATAATAGACCATCTGTATTATGCAGGCCACATACGCCGCATACACAACAGGTGGTTTATGCCGTTGGAAGCTGTCTGTTTTTTCGTTTTCGGTTTCTTTCCTCCATTCCTTTTCTTGATATTCTTGGCAGAAGCATTACCGATGTGGTTGTCGATGGTGTTGTTTGTCGGTAGTTTTTGGGGAGAGGTAGAGTTATATTCCAGGATAGAAAAGAAACATTTCACTAAAGCGAGAGAACAAGCCTATTACCGCCGGTATCCTGAAAGAAAGGATAAAAACTATTTCTGGCTTCAGTTACTATTGCCGCTTGGTCTGTGGCTGATTGATTTGTGTTTAGTTTTCTGGCTTTTTACTTGGTATCACTGAATGGAATATGGAGAAAAGAAGGCATAAATATAATCAGGAAAGGAAGGAAGCATACAAGCAAAAGCCCTTCATCAAACCTCCCCGGATCTCATTCTGGGACAATATCTTCTATTGGTCATGGTATTCGACCAAACATGGCCTGCCGCACCGTACCTTTGCGACTGTTACTGTTATGCAGTATGTCTATGTCGTGCTGTTCACGGCTGTCATACTCAACTGTCTTAACAGTCAGACTGCATGGCATCTGTATATTCTCCACAAGTCAAAGGGGATATTGGGCTATATCCTTGTTCCGTTTGTCATATTGATTCTGGTAAACGGACGGATCTACAAGGAAAGCCGCTATGAAAGGTTGAAGGCGGAGTTTGACCGGATGGAAAATTCAGAGAAGAAGAGGCGCAGAACCATATTTTGGATTTTTATAGGTATCACCCTGCTTGCCGGATATGCGGCATACAGGCTGTTCTGCCGTTTCAACATGCGGTTCCTGCTGCCTTGACATTAACAAAAACAGATTATCAAATGAAAACAACCCGCATCATGAACAAGATTATCATTTATCTGAGTGCCGTATTGCTGCTGTGCAGTTGCGGCAGTGCAAGACATTATGCAGCGTTTCAATATGACAACGGAGACGACTATGTAAGTGAAGGACTGTACCGCATAGTGGACCGGAAAGGGCGTATCGGTTACGCTGACGAGACAGGCAAGACCGTCATCCGTCCCCGTTTTGCCTTCGGCTATCCATTCGAGGGTGGCAAGGCGAAAGTCACCGATTCGGGGGAACGGAAAGAGGTGGCAGGTTCCGGTGGCGAGCACTGGTATTGGGAAAGTGATGACTGGTATTACATTGACCATAGCGGAAACAGGATTGAATAGATGTAATTGGGGCATGATATTGTCACACCCCGATAGGATTCACTTTCATGGTGGAGAGGTTCAGGTACAGCCCGTGATGCTCGATCATACCGTTGCGGAACATTTTCCACAGTATGTTGCAGCCGAGCTGTGCCAGCGTGGAGTTGATGAACAGGTCCTGCTTTTCCAGTGCCTCCGCCAGCGAACAGCTCGGTCCGGAATCCTTTTCCTTAACTCTCGCGTATTTGACATATCGTGTGATCACCTTCAGCGATTCCACCGTTTCGTACAGCTTGGATGCCGGTTGTCTGATTTTCTTCGGTACGGTTCCGAGGATGACCTGTCCCGTATCCTGTGTGTTGCCGAAGTCCATCCAGTACAGGGGTGTCTCGTGGCTTCTGTATTCTGAAACCGGCACGGCTTTCAGTATGTTCCACAGGTCGAGACGGGACTTTATGTTGTCCGTGCAGGTAATCATTATGTTGGCCAGATTGTCCCGTCTGGCGTCCTTCAGAGCTGCCGGATAGATGTCCGGTACCGCCTTCCAGTCGTTGCCGAAGAAGTTGTTCATGCGTGTGACAAGACACTGTGCCTTGTTCAGGCCGATGTCTGAGGGGCTGAAGAGCTGCCGCCCGATATTGGCCTCCGTTACGATGTCGGAATCATACACAATTATGAATAGTCCGGGATGTCCCAGTCCCCTCAGTGCCGTGTCAAGCCTGGTCAGGCAGGTAAGCACCTGCGAGCCTGTTCCTCCCGCTCCGATAAGGTTTACCGTTACCGGATGCTGCGGGTTTATCAGATAGTTGTCGATGTAGTGTACTCTTTTCATTTCAATATGTCTTTAAGTTTCATGTTGTTCAGCGGTTTCAGTTCGTCGAGGTTGAAGTCCCTGTCCCGTGCCGCCTTTGTCACCAGCACGAGGTTAGATTTTGTCGGGTTCCCGTTCCCTCCCAGGTGGGTGAATTCCGTCAGCCAGAATTTCCGTTCCCAGTACTGCAGCAGCTTCTCATAGGTCAGGTCCTTCGGCAGCTCTATCCTGGCGTTTCCCAGACATACGCTGGAACCTGTCACGTTGAAGAACGGTGCGGCATACAGTACGGTATCCGGTCCGGGAACGTTCCCCTTGTAGGCATAGATTCTCATCCCGTGCTCTCCGGCCTCGTAGATCACTCCCGGCAGGTAATATTCCGCGTTTTCTATTTTTAGCGCGGGGCTGAAGAACATCATCCGTCTGTGCGGTGGATTGTACCACACGTATCTTTCGCTGCCCTTGCGCGGGTCGCAATACAGCAGGTTGTCGGGTATCTTCCCGTATGGAGTGGTGCCGTGTCTTTCCGAATATCCTTTCACGAGCGCGTTCATGAATTCCACGGTCACAGGTCTTCCCTCCGTCATGTTTCCCCGGTCGTCAATTTCACGGATTTCAAGGAAAAAGTTCCTGTCATCCTCCGAGGCATAGGCAATCAGCGCCGCCTTGGGGTTGAGCGGTGTCTTGATCTTTCTGGTCAGTTCGTTACTTTCTATCATGTCCGTTCATTTTTGTTCATATAATGATATTGATGAAATTTTCCGCCCATTTGAAGAAGCGTTCAGGGTAGTCATCCATGCAGAACAGTTCCTCCGTTTCGGGCGACAGGTCGCAGGTAGTGGCCGGAATGATGTCGTATGTCTCCCGGCTGTAGGAGTTGTAGTAGTCCACGAGGCTGTCCGTCACGGGATCATTGCAGTCATAGACGACCCTTATCTGCCTGTTGAGATACATGGGCAGGTAGTCCGGTTCCTCTTCATAGAACGGATCGTAGCCGTATTCCATGATGCCGCGTTCAGGCGATAGGAATTCCAGCCCTTCCTTCATGGCGGAGAGCAGGGACTGTTCGTAGCCGTTCGCCGGCTTATACCGTCCGATTGCCTTCGGCAGGTCCTTGTAGTAGGATTTCCGCTCCACTCTCCTGAGCAGACTGTATATCCTTCCTTTTTCGTAGGAACGCAGCAGTTTCAGCCGTTTTTTCCTGTCGTCGTCCTGTTCGTCGTCATTCTCTTCCGCCAGCCAGGTAAGCGCATATTCCGTGTCATCCTCGTCCAGTATGGTGTCAATTCCGTTTGCCTGCATCAGCTGATGGATGAAGGTGATGGATATGCGTCTCAGTTCTGGCCCGAGATTTTCCACGAACTTCACGGGAAAGTAATACAGCGTAAGCTCTCCCCATCTGTGACATTTCCAGAGACGGAACAGGAGTCTTTCCCCGTCCTGCTCGATGTTTACATTCATGTCCTTGCCGACAAGGTCGCTCATTTCCTCATGCAGTCTCGTTATCTCTTCCGCCGTTGTGCGTCCCGGTGTATGTACCGCCTCCTTCTTCATGAGGAGTGCATATCTGAAAAAGGAATCACGCAGGAACTCATAGTTTTCCCGCGTGATCAGGTTGCACGGCTTTCCGTCAGGGCTTTCCGAGAACAGTTCCGGCGGAGGCATCGGCGTGAATGTGGTGTTCAGAAAAGAATTACGGCACCGCTGGGTGCCGCAATCCGTTCTTTCCTGTCCGTCCCGTAATGCACGTTCCTTGTAGTCTCCGCTATGATGAGTCTCGCGAGCTGTTCCGCCTGATGTCCGTCCAATGGTACACATGATTTCTTCTTTTTTCTGTTGTCCTTTGCCATATCCTTTATCCTTTTGTCCCGATAGTTGTCTTGAACTCATATTCCGTCACATCCTCCCTGATGACCGGTCCGTGGACGGTAGCCGTCGTCAGTTCCGGGTACATGTTCGAATAGTAGCTCATGACCATGTCCGGTGAGATGTTCGGATCCGGGTCCTGAAGGGTTATATACTCCGTTCCTTTCTTGAATCTGAATGAGCGTGTCATTCCTTTAATTTCGAGTGCCATGGCTTAAACTGTCTGATAAGGTGAATACTTGGGTTCCAGCATGGACTGAGGGAAATCGATGTATTCCTCGTAGTCCTTTTCACTGTATGCGGGGTGATCCTGGTCGGAGAGATACGGCTGCTGCTGTTCCTCCTGCATGAACCGTTCTTCCTGCCAGTCCTGAATTTCAGGCTGTGGCGGATATTGAGGTTGGGAAGGCTGCTGTCCGCCTGTCCGCTGTACGTATTGCGCATGCGGCTGTATCTGCGGTCTTGCCTGCGGCTGTGGCGGCTGTTGTTGCGGCCATATTCCCGGTTGTTGCGGATGCTGCGTGTATGCCTGTTGTGGTCTCTGCGGTACCGGCTGTTGCGGACGTTGCGGTTGCGGATTTCTCTGTTCCGTTGCCTGCGTGTATGCCGGCTGTTGGGAGTGTGGCTGTTGCTGCGGTACAGCAGGTTCCGGCTGTGCCTCCTGTTCCATCAGGTCAAAGAGGCTTCCCCGGTTCATTTCCGTGTCGGCCGCCTTTATCTTCTCCTCGATTTCCTTCAACTGGGCGGCATTCGCGTGTGCTTTCGCCTGTGTAAGCACGCTGACGGCTTCCCGGTGATTCCTGGCGGCTGTCAGTTCTTCCGCCTTCTTCATCAGTTTCTCGTACTTCTCCCGTTTCTCGCGTTCTTCCTTCGTTTCCTTGGATTTCGCATCCTTGGCGGCCTTGCTGCTGGCGGCGGCCTTGTCCGCTTGTGCCTCGAACTGTGCCATGTTGGAGATCAGCCCGCACGCTTTCTGTATCGGTCTTGTGACTGCCTGCAGGAATCCCGTGTCGAGTTCCTGCGGTGTTCCCGTGACGGTCAGCGGCACGATGTGGTTCTGGGCCTCGTCCTTGAGTCCGTTCGACTTGGGTAATGTGGAAACGGTCAGTTGTCCGTTTGTCTTGCGGATGACGATCGTGAGGTCCACGCTTTCCGTCATCATCTGGTGGATTGCTGTAAAAAACATAATTTCAGATATTAAATGATTAGACGATGTGTTTCAATATTCGCTGAAGAATTCCGCAAGCAGCCTCTCCCTGTCAGGATGTCTGCATATTTCCAGGATTGGGTTCAGCAGCTTTGAGATGTGAACCGGACCGGTGGTTCCTCTCGGCGGCAGTTTGATTGCCGGTTGCGGGACGTGTACTTTCGGTCTTCTTGTCACGGGCATCCCTATCGGGGCTGGTGACTGTCTGGTGATGATCGCTTGTTGCATATTCTTTAATTTTTTAATGTGAATATTCGGGCTTTGGCAGCCCGTTGAACTACAAGGGCCCAACGGCAGACGCTTCCGGAAAGGCAGGGTTTTCGGGAAAAATACCGGAGCGCAGCGAGGATGATTTTTTCCGAAACCGCTTGCGGCCTGACCTTGCCGTCCGACAAGAAGCGTTTGCCAACTTTGCCCTGTAGTTCTCGGTTTGCCAATGTCTGTGTTTTTAGTCCTTTCCCTTTTCTTCCCGTGTCATTTCCGGCTGTGACGGATACAAAAAGAGCCGCCCGCTCCCGGACAGCTCCCTTATGCTGCAATGATGAATTCCGTGCATGTTCCATATCGTCAGATTTCAGAAGACCAGAAAACCCAGTATGCACAGAATGATGGCCAGTGCCACGAGAAAACAGGCTATACGGTAGAGGAACCTGAAGAGTCCCCTGAAACAGATGATTGCCACGGCAGTCCATACAGGCGATATGCCGTGGGAATAGAGCCAGCTGAATATGATGGCTGCTGTTACGGCCAGCGCGAGTGTCCTTGCCCATCTGCTGTCCGCTATCTTTCTGATACGTTCTTTTGCTTTCATAATCTTCATGTGTTTGGCGGGAATGCCATTCCCGGTTTCAGGGGCTTTCTTGCAGTCCGCCTCCACAGGCAAGGTTTTCGGGAAAAATACCGGAGCCTCGGGCGAGGATGATTTTTCCCAGAAACCGTAAGGCCTGACCTTGCCGGTGGAAACGGGCGGGCTGCGACCTTTGCCCCGCGAATCGGGATGGCTTCATCATTTTCTTTTCCTGCCGTTCCCGTTTTTGGGGAACGAGAGTGTCAGGGTGAACCCGGCGTCGAAAGTGACCGAAGCGTCGAAAGCCACACCTTTCTTTCCCTTGAATCCCTTGATGAGCCGTGTGGAGCCGGAGGAGAAGAGCTGTTCCAGATGCTGGTCCGTCAGTTCCTTGTTCAGGAATCTGCGGTACACGGTCAGTCCGCACCCTTTATTGTCGCAGCGGGCACTCTTTTCCCTGACGATGATGTGTCCGGTCTTGCATTTGGGACAGGTGAACGTGCGGGCGGCTGACGCCGGAAGGCTGAGGTTCAGGATTTCACGGGTAGCCTTGCGGGTATAGTCCGTGATGGATGCCATGAACGTCTCCGTGCCGAGCGTGTGCCGCTCTATCTGGAGCAGGGTCTTCTCCCAGCTTCCTGTCAGGGAAACATCCGCCACGAGCATGTCCTTTACCGCATCGTAGATATGGAGTCCCTTTTCCGTGGGGACGATGCTCTTGCCGGAGCGGGCGATATATTCACGCTTGAACAGTGTGGTGATGATGGCGGCTCTTGTGGCGGGCGTGCCGATGCCCAGCTCCTTCACGGCCTCGCGTGCCTGTTCGTCGGCTATCTCCCTGCCGCAGGTCTCCATCGCTGCCAGCAGCGTGGCTTCGGTATAGAGCGGTCTGGGTACGGTCTTCTTCCGGGCCAGTCCGAATCCTGAAACAGGAACCGTGTCCCCTTCGGCAAATACGGCCGTACCCTCGTCGGTTTCCGGCTCGTCGTCCTGCCTGTCCTCTTTCCTGCGGAAGATGCCGCGCCATCCCGGACTGACGACAAGGGAGCTTTTCGAGCGGAAATCCATGTTGTCCAGACGGCACTCCATAAGAAGTTGTTCCTTCCCGCAGCATGGAGAGAACGCCTCCAGCATACGTCCGGCTATCAGCGTATAGACGGCCTCCTCCGCTTCGGAAAGCCCCTCGGGTGCGATGCCGGTCGTGATGAGGGCATGGTGGTCCGTCACTTTGCTGTCGTCCACGCTGCGGGTGTTGAGACGCGCAAAGTCAAGGATTCCGGCACTTGTGGCGAATCCGGGCATGGCCATTATCCTTTCCAGCAGACCGGGCACGCAGGCCATCACGTCGTGCGGGATATACCGGCTTCCCGTTCTCGGGTAGGAAATGAGCTTCTTCTCGTAGAGCGACTGGGCGATGTCCAGCGTCTTTGCCGCGGGCAGGTCGAGATACACGTTGCAGTCCTTCTGGAGTGCCGTCAGGTCGTAGAGCAGCGGCGGCTGTTGCAGGGTTTTCCTGCGCTCCACCTTCGTGACCGTCGCCAAGGAATCGGGAGAGAGACTGCGGTAGGCGGCTTCCGCCTTCTGCCTGTCGTCAAAGGTCGCGGGATGGAAGAAGCGGCGGTGTGACGTGCCGCCATTGAGGGTGACATGCAGCTGCCAGTATGGTGTGGACACGAAACTGCGGTTCTCCCTGTAGCGGCTGCATATCATGGCGAGCGTAGGCGTCTGCACCCGTCCGATCGAGTTGTTGGACGAGCCGGAGACGATGGCCAGGGCACGGCTGGCGTTCATGCCCACCAGCCAGTCCGCCTTCGCGCGGCTGTCGGCGGCGGCATACAGGCTGTCGTATTCCGAGCCGTCCTTCAGTTCCTCCAGACCTTTCCGTATGGCCTCGTCAGTAAGAGAGGAGATCCACAGGCGTCTGAACGGTTTCGTGCAGCCCAGAAAGTCGTATATCCAGCGGAAGATAAGTTCCCCTTCGCGGGCACAGTCCGTTGCCACGATGATGCTGTCACAGCGGTTGAACACGCTTTCTATGACTTTCAGCTGTTTCGAGGCGGCGATGTCCGTAACCATTCCCCTGTCCGTGCGTATCTGCCGGGAGACCAGGCGGAACGGGTCCGGCAGCATCGGCAAGTCCTCCTCCGTTTTCGTATAACCGTAAGTGTCCGGCATGGCCAGTGACACGAGGTGTCCCAGTGCCCAGGTCACCATATATCCGTTACCGGAACAGTAGCCGTCATTTCTTGTATCAGCCCCGACTACACGGGCTATGTCCATGCCTACACTCGGCTTTTCACTGATGATTGCTATCATATTGGATAAAAATTAAGCCGTTTCCCGTTTTCCATGCGGAAGACAGGAAACGGCGGTAAGACTTCGGTTTACTTGATAATTGCCCTCAGGTTATCTGCCCAGCGGTGTCACTCCCTGGATTTCCAGCAGCGGGGCCTCGCCCTTGCGGACCAGCTGGAGCGTGGCGTCCATCACCACGTCCACGCCGAGGAGCACGAGGCTCAGCGGCATCACTTTCGTTTTCTCTCCCCTGAGGAGGGTGTCCATCTCGCCGGAGAGTTCCAGCTCGTCCTTCATGATACCGATACCGGAGAGTTCGTCCCAGTTCACTTCATCAGCCTTGAAAGGCATGTCGTTTCCGTTTTCCTTTTTCATATTTCTTTCTTTTTTTATTCAACATTCATTTTCCGTTACCTATAGTCAGGCAATGCTCGCACCTTTTGACTTGCGGTTGCCCTGTTCCTGTCGCTGGCTGTTGGCCACCACGTTTCGCTGCGAGGCGTCACGCTTGCGGTCGGGATTCTCGTTGTAGAAGTCCAGACGCCCCTGGTTGAAGTTCGCCTTGACGTACTGCGAAATGGTCTTCCCGTCATATCCCTTGATGCCTTCCACCAGCACGGCCTTTCCGCTCTGCAGGTCCGCACGCTGCTTTCTGGTCAGTTCCACGTCCCATACCTTGGCGGGAATCTTGAAATCCTCGCGCTGCTCGAAGCCGTCCGGCGTGCGGGAGTAGCTCAGACGTCCCGTTTCCAGGTCGGCCTTGATGAAGGAGGAGAATTCCTCTCCCTTGCGGTTCACCATGTCATTGAGGAAAATCACCTTGCCGTCACGGAGCTGCTGCTGTTCCTCCGCCGTAATCTTCACCCCGTTGATCTCGTTGGGGATATAGATTTCACGTGCGCCTTCCGGAGAGTCCGGGTTGTAGCGGGTGTATGACGGACGGCCCGTCGCTTCGTCCAGCTTCACGTAGGAGGAGAATACCTCGCCGTCCTTGCGCTGCATTCCCTCCACGAAGATGGCTTTTCCGGCGTTCAGGTCCTCAATCTGTTTCTGCGTCAGTTCCACGCCCCCGAGCGTCTGGCGGTTGAAGAGCCTGTCGTTCTCGAAGATGAACTCGACGCCCCTGCGTTCGGCATTCACCTGGATGAAGGCGTTGAACTCGTTGCCGGACTTGGCGGTCATGCCTTCGATGTACACCTTCTTGCCCTCACGCAGGTCGTTCTGTTCCTGTTCGGTCAGCTCCACGCCCTTGATTTCCCTCGGTATGAAGGCGTTCTCCGCTTTCATGGCGACCACCTCGTTGGTCAGCTTGTCGATGCTGATGAAGGAAGGGATATATTCCCCGTTGCGTCCTTTCAGTTCCACAACGCGCCCCATGTTGCCCGTTTCGAGCAGGTTCTTCTTGTCCTCGTCGGAGAAGATGTGTCCGAAGTACGGTCGGTCAAGGTCGGGTTTCTGCCGGATACCGTGGATGCCGAGCACCACTTCGCCAGCCATGGACTGCTGGAACGACAGACGTGCGTCAGTCCTCAGTACGGCCGAACCGAAGTTCATGCTGATGGGTACTACCTGGTTGGTCTTGTATCCCTTGAGCATCTGTTCGAGCAGTCCGCGTTCCTGGAGGTATTCACGGGAGATTCCGAAATTCTTTAGCTGTTCCCAGTTGATCATGGACTCGTTGTAACGGTACTGGGGGGACTGGGTCTGCGGCTGGCTGTCAGCTGCGGCAGCCTGCTGCTGGGTTTCATTTTTCTTTGCCATTTCTTCTTGATTTTTTTGGTTGATACTTTGGTTTTCCTTGTTGCGCGGAACAATCTCGTACTGCTTGAGAAATTCCTCCACGGCTTTTGTCTTTTTTCCTGCGGCGATGTCCTCGATGGCCTGCTGTACGGCAGGGTCGTCCAGCCTGTCTTCCTTGACGGAGAGGATTCCGAAACGTGTCGGGTCTTTCAGCTGGCTCCAGAAGTTCTTGATGAAGTTCTCGAAGGCATCTGCATAGCGGTCAATCTTCAGGAAGGAGTTCCGGTTCTGCCTGTCGGCGGCTACCGTGTTGAATTTTCCGTCCTGTCCTATTTGCGACACCGCTTCCAGAATCAGTTCCATCTTGTCGAGGATGAACACGATGTCACTCATCTGCTCGTTTTCGGTGACCTGCGGTTTCGGGGGTTCTTCCCTTGCATTTTTCTTTGCCATAATTTTTAATTTTTAGTGTTGATAACTCATGTTGTCAACGCAAATATACAGGAGAAAAATTGATAAATAATTGATTTGCAATGCGTTAGGATATACATTACATCTTGTGTCATCACATTACACCGCAGGCCGGAGAAAACGGAGTGAAAAAACGGGGTAAAACGGCAGGAAAAGGAGAAAAGACGAAAGACGGCAAAAGAAAGGGAAAAGGCTGGAACAGGCTGGACAGACAAGGGCATGGCGGTACGCACAGCCGCACAGAAGAAAAGGAAAAACTGTAATTATGCAGAGTTGGGAGCGAGCTGCTTTTGTCCCCCTTGATGTGTCCTTTTGTGACAGGAAGCGGAATTCTGTTTACGGGAATAACCGGATGGCGTAATCCATTGGGATGGCATACGGGAGCATGGTTCTCCCGTCGGATTCTTTTTTATTTTGACCTGTATCTATGCGTCGTAGGTCGCTTCGCTTGCTAAGTCCCGGTACTTTCCCCAACTCGGACGGCAATACCGGAGCGTTTTTTCGGGCGGAAAATTACCGCAGGGAATTTTGTGTCCCGAAAACCGGAGGCTTGAACGTGGAGGTATTCGCCCTCCGAGTTAACTTCTCTGAAGGGACTTATCAAGTGAAGCGTGGCTTATGGCGTTATATTTTTTATTACCGCTTTGTTCATTCATATATTATTGTTCATTTATAATGAACGGGATTAAAAAATGAACAAATTTCTTTGAAATCCAAATTGTGTTCATTACTTTTGCAGTGTTCATTAAAAATGAACATCACTGTAAAATGAACAAATTATGGTATTGACAGAACGTGAGACATTGAATCTGGCTTTGGAAGCTTTACGGGAAAAACTTGTACTGCCCAAGGAAACCGTCATTCTAAAAGAATACGACACATACAAGAATTATGATGCGGTTGTTCAAATTATGGATGTGGAGTTTCTATGTGAAGTCAAAAATATGGTGACAACTGCTACCGTTGGGAATATTATAAACCAACTCAAGATGTTGGCAACAACGGGAAAGCAGCCGGTACTGCTGATTGCAAAATATATTACGCCAACCGTTATGGACAATCTGGCAAGCAACGGCATCAACACTCTTGATTGTGCCGGTAATTGTCATATCAGATATATAAAAGGAAATAAGATAATATTTCATCTGACGAACAAAGGAGAAAAGAACACTTTAATGACTGAAAAGCCGTATCCTGCTTTCCAAGAGGCAGGATTGAAAGTGATTTTCTATTTATTGCAGGAATTTGCCAATGTGAACAGACCGTACAGGGAAATACAGAGTGCGACAGGCGTATCTTTAGGGGCAATCAAAAATGTATTTGATGTTTTGGTGGAGAGGAATTTTATTCTTATGACCGGCAGCAAACGGACATTAAAAAACATCAATGCCCTTTTAAATTTATGGACGGAAAATTACAATCAGGTACTGAAGCCTAAATTATTGCTCAGCAGGATGACATTCCGTACCAATGAGCAACGCATAAAATGGTTGGCTTTGGATTTGCCTGACGGAATGTATTGGGGTGGAGAAAGCGGAGCGAATATGGTGGATTCCTATCTGGAACCCGGTGCTTTTGATATATATACACAAATCCCTGCTGCACATTTACTGAAAACTGGTTTTGTAAAATTTGATGAGAAAGGAGAGGTAAGAATATATAAGAAATTCTGGAATTGGGAAACGGAAAACCATCTTGTTCCTCCGATTCTCACATACGCAGATCTGATAGGTAGCGGCAATAGCCGTTGTATTGAAATGGCTGAAAGACTTTTGAACAATGGACTTAAAGATTACAAGTGAGAAAATAGCCAATCCACTATTGGTGGAGTTGCTAAAAAAAATGACAGACAGTTTCAACCGTATGGGGCGTGAGTTTTATGTAATCGGCGCGACAGCCCGGGATATAATTATCCGTCAGCTTATCGGCACCACATCCGGAAGAAGGACAAAGGATCTGGACATCGCGATTGCAATACCCGATTGGAGTGTCTTTGATGAAATCAAGGATGTTCTGGTTGCAGACGGCTTCAAGAAGTCCGCTGATATGTGTCAACGTTTTTACTATGGTGAGTATGAACTGGATATTGTCCCGTATGGTGTCGCCAAGGACGATGACAATATCTATTGGCCACCTGAAGAAGAGATTGCGATGTCAGTAAAAGGCTTTGACGAGGTGCTGTCAGAAGCCATAACCGTCAATATAGATGGCGAGTTTGATATCAGGATAGCATCCCTTCATGGTCTGTTCCTGCTGAAATTCAATGCCTGGCTGGACAGGAACATCGAAACGAGTAAAGATGCGGAAGACATGTCGTTTATTCTGTCCAATTATTTCATGGCCAATCTTGATCGTAATGTTTATACGGAAGTTTATGATTGGGAAAATTTTGATGAATATATTGTCGGAGGATATTGGCTTGCCCGTGATCTGCTCCTGCTTTTGACTAAGGAACAGATAACCTATTACAAGGACTGCATCGAAAAGGAACTTGAGAAGGATGATGAGAGCAGGCTATTCAATCAGATTATAGAAAATTGCTATGGCTTGACCTATGAAACCGTAAAGGAGGCATGGCAAACCATTGCAGATGTTTTCCAAAAAGCAATAGAAGATGAAAACGATTGATTTCAAAACCATCAGTTGTCCCGGGAAAGACAAGAGTAACGAGGATTACATCCTATGTCATAAACTTTCACACAATTCCATTATAGCCGTTCTTGCTGACGGAATGGGTGGCCTGTCATTTGGAGCAGAGGCTGCAAAAATCGTATCCGAGTCCATAATGACAACCGTCCTTGATAAGATCCGACACCATTTACCGGCGGATGTCTTACGTATGGCATTCAACGCTGCTGATTCTGCCATATACGGAAAATGCAGAGATTTGAAATGCAGGATGGGAGCTGCCGTAACCGCTGCCCTGGTAATTGATGATTCTTTGTATTATGCGTGGCAAGGCAATGTCAGGCTTTACAAAGTACATGGGAATGAGGCAATGTTGCTTACAACAGACCATGTTGTAGCCGATGCTGAAGGAACGTTCCTTACACGATGTGTCAATGGAAAGGGTTTTCGGGAAAATATTCCTGTCATGTATGAAGAACTGAAAAATACCGATAAAATCTTTATCTGTTCTGATGGTTATTACCGGCATGTCCATTTGACTGAATTGCCAGGAAATGTTACTGTCAATTTTGAAGAAGGCACTTCTGATGACTATTCTTTGATAGAAATTTATTTCACATAATAATGAGATTTATGAAATGTTTGTCTGGAATAAAGAACGATTATTTTGAATATAACCTGTTGTATTCAACTTTCGGGAAAAATACAATTGAGTCAAGAATAAATAGTTTGCGACCCTCTTTTGTAGAGATAGCAAAATCATTTAACATAAATTCTAATACACAGTGGATTATACGGACTTATTTGGCTTCAAAAATGATATTGGCATCTTCTGTGTTGCTAACATCTGCACAATATGCCAAACATAAAAATTTAAGAATCGTAGAACCATACCTGTTGTATTATCCCCTTCTAAGTTGTGCAAGAGCCGTTATTTTCACAAATCCATATATAGAATGGAATGATGATTTACCTTCAATGACTCATTCTAAAACAATAAATATTATAGGAGATATCGTTGCAAACTATGACAGGGAAAAGGGAGAAGAAATAAAGAATATTATTGATTGGGCACGAGAATACCGAGAGATATATTCATACAAATTTCCCGCAAACGGGCTGACCGGACATCTTGTAAAATTTGATCAAGTAGTAACGGTTTGCCGTCTGTTGTGTGAATTGGCGCAGTTACAAAGTGCAATTTTAGAATCATCTATTACAAAGCATGTTACACAAAAATATGAAATAGATAAAACGGAAGTGATGCGTACTTATTTATATGGAGATAAAAATTTCCAATTTATAGATGCCGAAGACAGCTACCGGTTAGGTTATATTCAAAGAAAAGTCAGCCGCCCTTATTCAATTATTAATACTATGACGGAAGGGATGGTAGAGGACTTTTTTGGAGCGTGGTGCAGTGATTCCGATGACGAAGATGAATATAATCCGGATGCGAATTGGCGTATAATATTTCCTGTCCCATAAAATGGAGATTGCCATTTATGAGTATCATTTTCACTTAAATATTGAATCAAAATGCAAAGACAAATCCGAAATAAAATGTTCTCAAAGGATAGTATTCCTTATATGTGCTGGCATAATCAGGTGAATAAAAAATGTCATTAGTTTCATTTTTAGTGTTCAGAAGATTATTAATGGTAAGATATACGGTCAATGAACACTTTTTAAAACTCATGTATTTTGAAAAAGACAAATCAAGCCTGTTGTAAGCTCCGTTTTGAATTTCAGTCAATTGAGAGTAATAAGGTTCATAGGCATTTGCTTCGTTGTTCCAATTTGAAGAAACTATAGGATACCTTAGTAAATATGTTCCCGGGCGTCCTATATACATTAGACCGACAGAAAATAATTTAGGGTTGTTGTATGTAATTGACGGTTTAAGGAAGTATCCGTAATTATAGCCGCCTCTATAGACAAGTCCATCTACATTTACAGTTTGTTTGATGGTAGAATTGGACAATGAAATGGTAAGGTAGTTCCATATGGTCTGAGATATGGAGAATTCAAAACCATAGGTCCGAGTCTTATTGATGGTATAATAGAAATCAATGCCTTGCTCACCGCTTTCCTGCTTATAATATAAAGCAGCTTGGATTTTAGTATGTTTCTTTTCATAAAGGTAATCTAATGATATCTGTCTGCTTTTCAATAACCTGTACATCAGGTTATAATAATCAGGCTGGGTATAGTTATGATATTGTCCTGCACTGAAGATCAAAGAATGGTTACTGACAGGTACATATTTTAAGCTGTACTGAAGACTGACATAATTCTTTTGATTGTTAAGCGGTATATTGGTTCTGGCTCCCATAGACATTGATATTTTTTTGTTCAGATCCCAGCTCATATATAGGTATGGCTCAAGAATATAATTGGATATTATTGTATCCTGATTCTTGACCGGTGAACCTTCATTCATGGCATAATAATATTTGGGGACCTCGTTCCGGACAGAAATATTCTGATTATCATAACTTATACCTGTCTGAAGAGTTAGGTTTCTGACGATTTCTTTTTTGTAATTAAATGATACAAAATGAGAGTTGTCTTTTGAGTTCAAGTTATTATTTCCAAACAAAACGTCTTTTTTTTCAAAGTTATATCCATAATTGAAATTAAACATTCCGTTTTTTGAGAATACAGTGAGATTATTGATGGAAAAGTATCTTGTTCCGTTTGATTTCAAATCTCCCTTGAAAGACAGAAGTGATGATACTCCTTCATAGTATTCCGTCATAAAGTAATTATAGGAGTTGAAATACATTTTGTCATTAATGGTATAGCGTAGATTTAAGCCGATGTCTTTAGTATCATATTTTTTCATATCGGGTAGACTCTTATCATTAATTTTCTTCATTAGAAATGAGTTTTGCCAATTCCCATAAGTTTGGAGGAAAGTTGATTCCCCTTTTAATTTTTGAGCCATTGAAAAACCTATATTTCCAATGCCGCTTGAAAACTGATACTTATTCTCGTCAATCTTCTTTATCGTAGTTATATCAACTATACCGCCGGATACATTTCCCGAAATCAATGGAGGATTAGAAGGATATACAGTCTGTACATCAATCATTTCCGGATTGAAAACACTAAAGAAACCTATATTATTAAGGCTTGAAGCCCTTACTGGACGATAAACTGGTACTCCATTATATATTACTCTTGAACGATCTGAACTGCTGCCTCTAAGAGAAGGGTTTGCACTTTCGTCACTATTGGTTGAAGCAGGCATATTAATAATAGCCTTTAAAGGATCTGCCTGAGATGTGGGATTTAAATAAATGTCCAAACTACTGAGTTTCTCAGTAGAGAATTGTTCTGAAATAGGTGTTGCACCCAATACAACGACCTCTCCAAGCATTAGAGAATCAAATCTTAATATAATTATGTTATCTGCATCCGTTTTTAATTTGTACGCAGGAATTGTCTCTGTTTCATATCCAATAAAGCATACGTACAGTGTATCTTTGTCATTTGTAAAAGGAATCAAGAAACTGCCATCAATATTGCTTGTCGTTCCTTTGTCTGGGCTCGATTTAAAATATACGTTAGCAGCCATGACAGGTTTGCCCTTGTCATCAATAATTTTTCCGCCAATGGTCTGCGCTTGAATTACCGATGACAGGGCTAAAAATATCAACAATAATGAATGCTTTATCATAGACAGTGGTTGCAGATAATAAATACTAATTCAGTTTTGATTTATTTTTCAATAAAGTATAACTGTCCGGATATTCCGAAAGTCCCTGCTCGATATATTTTCTTGCTTCTTCTACATTATCAGTCTTGATATAGTAGTTAGTCAACATTTCAAAACTTTCCTGCCTACCCCATGAAGGCAAGTATGGATTACTGATTTTTTGAGTTGGCAGGGAAATAGCTTTAATCAGACATTCTTCAACCATTTTAACACCTCCATATTCCTGGGGAGTATAGTAATTGTTGTTAGCTTCCACATAGTAAGCTCTTAAATTATCGGGATTGAGTTTCTTTGCCTTTTCAATACAATCGGTCGCCTTTTTTGATACCTGAATAATTTTAGGGAATCCTATAAACTGACATGAAAAATTATATAGCATTGACAACAAGGCATAATCTTCCGTGTTCTTTACGTCAATTGACTCTAAAGACTCAATAGCTTTGTTTAACTCTTTCTCCGCAGTCTCTTTATCTCCATTTTTCAGATAGAAGATACTGTTATAATATTGTGCATAGCCTTTCCAATATAAAAACAGCGAATTTTGGCTTTGATCGTACATTAATGCGATTTCATTTATGAGCGAATTTAGTTTACCGTTGTCTTGAGCTGCAAAAGAACCCATAAAAGAATCCATTACTCTATCCTGTATATTTTGTTCGGCTTGTTTTTCTATCTTGGAACCGGTAACAACTGCACGGTTCTGTGTCCCCGCAAAAGATAACTGCGATACTGTGAACACAATAAAAGCTAAAGTAATAATAGTTTTCATAATGCGATTAATTAAGAAAGGTTTAACATAATATATCACTCAAATAAATCATTTTTAGAATATCCCTTGATAGTTTTTCTTTGTTCCAAAAGGAAAAGTATAAAATGTACCAACAGGATTCCACCCCAGCATAAGGCTGTAATAATAATTGATTTCAATGTTTCTGTATTCCATCCGATATAATAAGATATGAAACTCATTCCAATACACATTATATATGTGATGACATGAAATCTGAACCCTATATCATGGATCTCATTTTCAATTTCATCCTTTCTCCCAAAATACCATCCACATAGGAACATGCATGCAAAATAAACGATGGAACATAAAATAGGTAGAGTCCAACCATTCAGGCCTATACAAAGGTTGAGAGTGTATCTGAACAGAACTGTAACTAATGATGCACAAAGTGCAAATTGAAACAAGCGTAATGTAAATATTCTCATAACTTAATTCTTTATTATATTATTGATAGTTTCATTTGTAAATATCAGTATGTTTCGTTCAACAAAACGTTGAAAGAGTTCTTTGCCAATGTCTGAAAGGAAATAATATTTTCTATCAGGCCCTTTGCTTACTCTTTTACTGTCATATTCAACAATGCCTAAATGCTGGAACTTCCGTAAATTTCTGTACAGACTTTGCTCCTCGCATGTCATAGAACCATTTGACATCTTCTCAACAAAATCCTTAATTTCCTCCACGCATTTATTGCTTTCTTTTAATGACAATAAAACCCAAAACGTAAGCTGCCCTTTTTTATAGGTTTCTTCCCAGGCACTCAGCAGTTCGTCTATTAATTGCTCTTTCCGCATATTAAAGTATTCTATTTGTATTAAACAACTTGTATAATGCAAATATACTAATACTTTTGGAATATGAAAATAAATCTGATTATATTTTTGTTTTATTCATGGCATGGAATTTTGTGTCCCGAAAACCGGAGGTTTGAACGTGGAGGTATTCGCCCTCCGAGTTAACTTCTCTGAAGGGACTTATCAAG
>ERZ791852.466-NODE-466-length-30832-cov-6.399097_pt1 | contig 30832 bp, 24 predicted proteins | sample MGYA00510287_ERZ791852 | MGnify/ENA primary metagenome ERZ791852 (study PRJEB30046, sample SAMN00715257) | human gut metagenome | study: EMG produced TPA metagenomics assembly of the A metagenome-wide association study of gut microbiota in type 2... | reverse complement strand
CCATCGTCAAGAAGTACAGCGACTATGTGCGCTACCCCATCCAGATGGAGCGCGAGAAGAGCCGCCAGAAGCCCGAACCGGACCCCAAGCCCGATGACTACAAGCCGGAGTGGGAGACCTACACCGAGCTGGAGACCCTGAACAGCATGGTGCCCATCTGGAAGAAGCAGAAGAGCGAAGTCTCCGACGAAGAGTACGCCGCCTTCTACAAGGATAAGTTCAACGACTATACCGACCCCGCCCGCGTCATCGTCAGCCGCACCGAGGGCACCGCGAACTACAACGCCCTGCTCTTTGTGCCCAGCCACCGCCCCTACGACTTCTACACCAAGGACTACGAAAAGGGTCTGGCACTCTACGCTTCCGGTGTGCTCATCATGGAAAAGTGCGGCGACCTGCTGCCCGATTACTTCAGCTTCGTCAAGGGCATCGTGGACAGCCAGGACCTGAGCCTGAACATCAGCCGTGAGATGCTGCAAAAGGACAACCAGCTCAAGCTGATCCACAACGCACTGGAAAAGAAGATCAAGAACGAGCTCCACGCCATGCTGGCCAACGACCGCGAGAAGTACGAGAGCTTCTGGAAGGAGTTTGGCCGTCAGCTGAAGTTCGGCGCATACTCCGACTACGGGATGCACGCCGAGCTGCTGCGCGACCTGCTGCTGTTCTGGTCTGCCAAGGAGCAGAAGATGGTCACTTTGCAGGAGTATGTGGACAAGATGCCCGCTGAGCAGAAGTTCATCTACTTTGCAGCCGGTGACTCCACCGACCGTCTGGCCAAGCTCCCTGCCGCCGAGCTGGTTCTGGATAAGGGCTACGACGTGCTGCTGCTGACCGAGGATGTGGATGAGTTCTGCCTGCAGATCCTGCGCACCTATCCCCGCAAGGATGCCGAAGGCAAGGACGGCACCGTTGAGTTCAAGAACGTCAACAGCGGCGACCTGGGCCTTGAGACCGAGGACGAGAAGAAGGCCGCCGAGGATGCCACCGCCGAGAACAAGCCCCTGTTCGATGCCATGAAGGATGCGCTGGACGGCAAGGTCAAGGAGGTCAAGGTCTCCACCCGCCTGAAGGATCACCCGGTCTGCCTCTCCGCAGACGGCCCGCTCTCCATCGAGATGGAAAAGGTCCTCTCCAAGCAGCCCGGCAGCGAGGGCGTCAAGAGCGACAAGGTGCTGGAGCTGAACATCCATCACCCCGTCTTCGCCGTGCTCAAGGCCGCACAGGAGGCCGGCGACACCGAGAAGCTCAAGAAATACAGCGACCTGCTCTATGCACAGGCACAGCTTATCGAGGGCCTGCCTGTGGATGACCCCGCCGCGTATGCTGAAGCTGTTTGCAGCCTGATGAAATAAGGCGTTTACTCCCAGATAAATTATCCCTTAACAAAAGAGCCGCGTTCCGCTATAATAAGGTGGAACACGGTTCTTTTCATTTTAGGAGGAATTTGCCCCATGGAGCCAAAACGCAGCAACCATTTCCTTGCCCATCTCCCCACCATCCTTCTGCTGGTGCTGTTCGCCATGTCGCCGTGGCTGGGCATCCTGTTCTTCATCCTGCGCGCCATCGACCGGGATGCCGAGAAAAAGGAGCAGACCAACGCCGACCCCGCCCGCGACAGCCACGCAGAGGACGCCCGCACCGCACAGAGCGCCGCCTCCGGCCAGCGCAGCGAGACGGTCTCCGACCAGGATGTCCCCACCGCCGAGCAGAAGAGCGCCAAACAGTGGCACAAGACCCTCACCACCCTGTGCACCATCTTCGGTGCCATCTTTCTGCTGGTGGGCATCGGCGACCTGGCCGATGTCATGGAGGAGCTCTTCTGGGACCATGAGATCGACTGGGGTGAGCTGCTGACGGCGCTGGCCCAGACCATCGGCGGCGGCGCAGCCCTCTTCACCGGCCTGCGGATGGACCGCGCCCGCAAGCTGGAACGCAAGCTCGACAAGATCGTCGGCGACCGGGACAACATCGCGCTGGGCGAGTTGTTCGCGGCGGTCGGCATCGACGCGGTCCGTGGCCGCGCTGCGGTGGAACATGCCATCGACCACGGCTATTTCGGGGCCGATGCCTACATCGACTACCGCACTGACACCCTTGTCGTGCGCGGGGCCGCACCCCAGCCGCCCAAGGCCCCGGAGCCGGAAGCGGAACCGGAAGACCTGTACGCCTCCCTTCAGCAGCAGCTGCGCCGCGCCAACGATGCCATCCCCGACCCGGTGATGACGGCCAAGATCTCCCGGCTGGAAGAGCTCAGCGCCCGCATCTTTGCTCTGGCCAAGAAAGACCCGGATAAAAAGGCCCAGCTGCAAAAGTTCATGGATTACTACCTGCCCACGGCCCTCAAGCTGCTGAACACCTATGCCCAGCTCTCGGCGCAGGATGTGCAGGGCGAGAACATCACCGACGCCAGACAGAGCATCGAGCACTCGATGGACCTGCTCATCACGGCCTTCGAAAACCAGCTGGACAAGCTGTTCCAGTCCGACGCGCTGGACGTCTCCGCCGATGTGGCTGCACTGGAAGGGATGCTGAATCTCGACGGCCTCACCGGCCCGGACTTCCACTGACCCGCTGGCAAAATCCAATCCTCCATATCGGAACTCTGGCCCTGATTGACCCGCAGCCGACCGTTCTTTGTGGGTTGTGGCCAATGCTTTTCCGGTTTGGAGGATTTTTTCAGCTCTGTTGCAGGAATTTCTGCACAAATTTCGTGCCGGATTTTCTGGCAACTTTGCATTCAAATGCAACAATAACGCATGGTCTTTTGGGCACAGATTCTTTATTATAGGAGTATCGAAAGATCCACCACAGCCCGCCGCATGGGCTGTGACGAAGTTTGCACGATTTGTTCAGAGGAGGAACTCGCCATGATGAAATCCGTTTCTGTCTGGAAGCAGGAGCTGGCAGGCGGCGCCCACACCGAGCGTCTGGCCTCGCTGTACTGCTGCGCCCCCGAACAGACCCCCGCACAGGCAGCCCGCTACGCTGCTGTGCTGGACGGGCTGGAAAAAACGTTTGGTGCCCACACCGAGGCCGGGCTGTACAGTGCCCCCGGCCGCACCGAGATCGGCGGCAACCACACCGACCACCAGCACGGCCGTGTGCTGGCCGGCAGCGTCAACATTGATATGATCGCAGCCGCCGCCCCCAACCGCCTGAACCAGCTGCGCGTCCAGAGCGAGGGCTATGACCTGTGCGTCATCGACCTGGCCGACCTGACGGCCCGCAAGGAAGAGGAAAACACCAGCGCCGCCATCCTGCGCGGCGAGTGCAAGGCCTTCCAGGAGCGCGGAGCCAGCCTCTCCGGTCTGGATGTCTACATCTCCTCCAACGTGCCCAAGGGCAGCGGCGTCTCGTCCTCTGCCGCCTTCGAGGTGCTGATCGGCGTCATCCTGAACGACTGCTTCATGACCGAAAAGGTCTCCCCCATCGCCATTGCCCAGATCGGCCAGTGGGCAGAGAACGTCTACTTCGGCAAGCCCTGCGGCCTGATGGACCAGATGGCTTCCAGCGTCGGCAACATCATCACCATCGACTTTGCCGACCCGGCCCACCCCGTGGTCGAGCCTGTGCAGGTCGATTTCTCCAAGGCCGGCCTCGCGCTCTGCATCCTGGATTCCGGTGCAGACCACGCCGACCTGACCGACGAGTATGCCGCCATCCCGGCCGACTGCCGCGCCGTGGCAGCGGTCTGCGGCGGCGAAGTTTTGCGCGATGTGCCGTTCGAGACCTTCCTTTCCAAACTGCCGGAGTGCCGCAGACAGTGCGGCGACCGCGCCGTTCTGCGCGCTTTCCACGTCTACGCCGACAACGACCGGGTCGCAAAGCAGGTGGACGCCCTCCGCGCGGGCGACTTCGAGACCTTCCTTGCGCTGGTCACCGAGTCCGGTCTGAGCAGCTGGGAGTATCTGCAGAACGTCATCCCCGCCGGGTATAAGGAGCATCAGGAGGTGGCCGTGACCATCGCTGCCGCCAAGCACTTCCTGCACGGCGAGGGCGCAGTCCGCGTCCACGGCGGCGGCTTCGCAGGCACCGTGCAGGCCTTTGTGCCGCTGACCCGGCTCGATTCCTTCAAGGCTGAGATGGAGGCCATCCTCGGCAAGGGCCGCTGCCACATCCTCTCCATCCGCCCGGAAGGAGGCGCTGTCCTGTGATCTCCACTGCCATTCAGCAGCTCGTCAACTATGGTCTGGACACCGGCCTCATCCTGCCGGACGATGCAATCTACATCCGCAACCAGCTGCTCATGACCATGCAGCTGGACAGCTTCACCGAGCCGGAGAGCGAAGTCTGCTACAAAGACCTCGAATCCATCCTGAAAACGCTGGTGGACGATGCTGTATCGCGCGGTGTGTGCGCGGACAACTCCACCGCCCGCGACCTCTTTGACACCAAACTCATGGGCGTCCTGACCCCGCGCCCCTCCATCGTCCGCGCCAACTTTGAGGAGCGGTACGAGGAGGAAGGCCCCCAGGCTGCCACCGACTGGTTCTACAAGTTCAGCCAGGACACCGACTACATCCGCCGCTACCGCATCAAGCGGGACCTGAAGTGGGTCACCAAAACGCCTTACGGCGATCTGGACATCACCATCAACCTCTCCAAGCCCGAAAAAGACCCCAAGGCCATCGCCGCCGCCAAGCTGGCCCCCCAGAGCGCCTACCCCAAATGCCAGCTCTGCGTGGAGAACGAGGGCTATGCGGGCCGGATGAACCACCCCGCCCGCGAGAATCACCGCATCATCCCGCTGACCATCAACGACAGCGCGTGGAATCTGCAATACAGCCCCTACGTCTACTACAACGAGCACTGCATCGTGTTCAACAGCCAGCACACCCCCATGAAGATCGAGCGGGCTACTTTCCGTAAGCTGCTGGATTTCGTGGCGCTGTTCCCGCACTACTTCGTGGGCAGCAACGCCGACCTGCCCATCGTGGGCGGCTCCATCCTGAGCCATGACCACTTCCAGGGCGGCCACTACGAGTTCGCCATGGCCAAAGCTCCCATCGAGAAGAGTTGGACCTTCCCCGGCTACGAGGACGTCGAAGCCGGCATCGTCCACTGGCCCATGAGCTGCATCCGCCTGACCTGCGAGGACGACGCCCGTCTGGTGGACCTGGCGGACAAGATCCTGACCGCATGGCGCGGCTACACTGACGAAGCCTGCTTCGTCTACGCCGAGACCGACGGTGAGCCGCACAACACCATCACCCCCATCGCCCGGATGCGGGACGGCAGATTCCAGCTGGACCTCGTGCTCCGCAACAACATCACCACGCCGGAACACCCGCTGGGCGTCTACCACCCCCACGCCAAGCTCCACCACATCAAAAAGGAAAACATCGGCCTCATCGAGGTCATGGGTCTGGCCGTGCTGCCCAGCCGCCTGAAGCAGGAGCTGTTTGATCTGGCCGACCTGCTGATCGCGCATGTGCCCACGGCCGACTACCCCGAAGCCCTGCAAAAACATGCTGCCTGGGCCGAGGAGATCCTCGCCCGGCACCCGGAGCTGAATGCTGATACGGTCCACCTCATCCTGCAGGACGAGGTCGGCCATGTCTTCGCCGAGGTCCTGACCGATGCCGGTGTCTACAAGCTGGACGAAGCAGGCCGTGCAGGCTTCGTGCGCTTCCTCGAATCCGTAAAGTGACCTGTTGTTCCTGAACAAGACCCGTCAGCAGTTTCTGTTGACGGGTCTTGTTGATGGACCATTCCGGCAGCTGTATCAAAGGAGGTTTTTCATGCCCTATACGTTAGAAGTTTGTGTTGACAGCACCGCCAGTGCCCTTGCGGCTCAGCGCGGCGGAGCCGACCGGCTGGAGCTCTGCGCCGACCTCATCGTGGGCGGCACCACCCCCAGCCTTGCGCTGGTGCGGCAGGTCAAGGAGACCACCGGCCTGCCCGTCCGCGCTCTGCTCCGCCCCCGCTTCGGTGATTTCTGCTACGACCGCTGGGAGCTGGCCCAGATGAAAGAATCTGCCGCCGCCCTCGTCGCCGCCGGGGCAGACGGCATCGTCACCGGTGTGCTGACCCCGGACGGTGTGCTGGATGCAGAGGCTCTGCGCCCCATCTACGAGGCCGCCCGCGAAGCCGCCGCCAAAGCGGGCCGCCCCGTTGCACTCACCCTCCACCGCGCCTTTGACGTCTGCCGCGACCCCTTCGCGGCGCTGGACACGGCCTGTGCTCTGGGGCTTTCCACCATTCTGACCAGCGGCCAGGCCGCCAGCGCCCCCGCCGGGGCACCCCTGCTCCGGCAGCTTGTGGACTGCGCCGCCGGGCGCATCGAGATTCTGGTGGGCGCAGGCGTCTCCCCGGCCAACCTCCCTGCACTGGCCAAACAGACCGGTGCGCACAGCTTCCACCTTTCCGGCAAGCAGGTGCTGGACAGCCGGATGACCTTCCGCCGGGAGGGCGTCCCCATGGGCCTGCCTGGCTTCTCCGAGTTCGAGCTGTGGCAGACGAGCGAAGAGACCATCCGGAAGGCGCGCAACGTTCTGGATACGCTCTGACGAAAAAAATCCCGCCAAATGGCGGGATTTTTTTGCTGTATGGAACGGAAACCTCAGACCTTGCGCCGCAGCAGGCTCATGGGGGGCAGTTCCGGGGTGGGGATGGTGTATTTTTCCATCGCATGGGGTGTGGACTCCACCTTCTCCCCTGCCTCGTTCCGGATCCACTCCGGGTGCAGCGGGATGCTGCGGCCGTCCGGGCAGAGCACTTCCAGCGTGTCGCCCAGGCTCCACTTGCCCCGCTGCTGGCAGCTGGCGATGCCGTTCTCCCAGCTGTCCACAGTGCCCACGAACTCCCACTCGCGGATGTAGGTGGCGCTGTCGGTGGCCTGTTTGGCCTGCTCGCGGCCAAAGTAGAAGCCCGGCGAATAGTGGCGGTGGCTGGTGCGGGTCAGCTCGGCCAGCACCTCGTCCGGCAGCTCAAAGTTGTCGTTCATCGGGTCAGCCAGATACTGGTCCAGTGCGCGGCGGTAGGCGGCCGTCACGCTGGCAACGTAGTAGAACGTCTTGGCGCGGCCCTCGATCTTCAGGCTGTCCACGCCCGCCTTGCAGATGAGGTCCAGGAACGGTGCCGTGCACATGTCGTTGGCGTTCAGGATGTAGCTCCCATCCTCGTTCTCGCCGATCTCATACAGCTGGCCGGGGCGGGTCTCCTCGCTCAGGTAGTATTTCCAGCGGCAGGGCTGGGCGCACTGGCCCCGGTTGGAGTCGCGGCCCGTCAGATAGTTGGACAGCAGGCACCGGCCCGATACGCTCATGCACATGGCACCGTGGACAAAGGCCTCGATCTCCAGTTCCGGCGGGGTCTTATCCCGGATGGTGGCAATGTCCTGCAAGGTCAGCTCACGGGCCAGCACCACCCGCTTGGCGCCCAGGTTGTAGGCCGCACGGGCAGCGGCCCAGTTGGTGATGCCGGTCTGGGTGGACATGTGGACATCAATGTCCGGCGCGAACTGCTTGCAGGCTTCCAGCACACCCAGGTCTGCCACGATGAAAGCATCCACGCCCGCTGCGGCCGCGCTCCGGATGGCGTCCGGCAGACGGTCGGCCTCTTCGTTGGTGGGCAGGGTGTTCATGGTCAGATAGACCTTGCGGCCGCGGGCATGGGCATAGATGACGCCCTCGGTCAGCTGTTCCGGCGTGAAGTTGGCCGGGGCTGAGCGCATCCCAAATTCGGGCAGGCTGCAATAGACGGCATCTGCGCCGTAGTTGATGGCGTAGCGCAGGCGCTCCAAATCGCCCGCGGGGGACAGAAGTTCCGGGATCTGTAACATAATCATTCTCCTAAACGAGCTTACCCTTTCCCAAAGGGAGAGCCCCTGGCAAACCGGTCAACCATTGCGTTTTCCGTCAGCACAAGGGCTTCGCTCTCATTTTTTTGCCGCAAGCGAACGGTTCACATCCGCTGCCTTCTGGCAGTTGGTCTGATGCTCCGCATAGGTGCGGGCGTAGTAATACTGGCCGCTGAGGTCGGTCACGAAGAAATAGCAATCTTGGACCTCCGCATCGGGCTGGGGGGCCAGCGCAGCCCGAATAGCGGCCAGACCGGGGTTCGAGATCGGCCCGGCGGGCAGGCCGGTGCAGGTATAGGTGTCGTAGGCATTGCGGATGTTTTCGGGGATCTTCTCCCAGCCGCCGTACCAGGGGGCCACCCAGTTCCAGAGATAGTTGTTGTCTGCATCGCTCTGAACATAGCTGGACGTGTTGCTCTGCAGCTTGGGGTAGGGCGAGCCTTCTGCCAGACGGTTGCGGAACACCTGGGCCACATTGTTGTCCTGGTCGTTGCCGGCCTCCTCCTGCACGAAGGATGCCAGCGTGATGACCTCCGAAAGGCTCAGGCCCTGCTGGTCCAGCTCCTTGTACATCGCGTCGGTGAACTGCTGGTCAAAATGCGAATAGAACGTTGCAACGTAGTTGTGCACCGTATCATCCGCGAGGAACTCGTAGGTGTCCGGGAAGAGATAGCCCTCACATTTCAGGAAACGGTCTGGGGCATCCGTGTCATCGGGGACATACTGCCAGAACGTGTATTCGCTGAAATCGCCGGTGTTGGCCTCTTCGAGAAACTCCTTTGCGGTGCACAGCCCGGCCTGTTCCATCTTCTGTGCGATGGCGATGGCCGTCGTACCCTCCGGGAAGGTCAGGCGGACGCTCTCCGCTTTGGCATATTCAGAAAGCGCCTCGATGAGCGCATCGTAGGAGCTGCCGGGTTCCAGCGAAAATTCGCCATACTGGAGCTTCGCCGCCGCGTCTTTGCGGCCGACGTACCAGCGGAACAGCTGCGGGAACCGGATGACGCCCGCTTCCTTCAGCTGCCGGGCAATGGTGCTCACACCGCTGCCCTGCGCGATCTCCACGGTCACGGCGTCCTGCCGGGTGCCGCCGTCGATCTCGCGCTTTGCCAGCAGGAATGCGCCGCCCGCCGCCGCCAGCATGAGCACCAGCAGCACGAGCAGGATCTTCAGCGCACCGCCTTTTTTGCGGGGTCTCGTATGGTTACTTGCCATCTGCATGTTCCTTTCAGTCCAACATCAGCCGCATATAGCTCTCGCTCACATCAAAGGCTTCGCCCTCAAAGCGGATCATTCCATAATCCTGCCGGGTGCCCTCGCCAAGGAAGAGGTTCTGCGCGGCACCCACGGTGATGACGGCCTTTTCCACAATGACCTCTTTTTCGCGGGCCGCTTCCATCAAAATCTCTGCGGCGCGGTCGCCGGTGGCCATCATCTCCACAAAATAAAGGGTGTCCTCCTTGCGGAAATATATTCCGTAGCCGTTGTCGTTCGAGACGAGGGTGGCCCCGCGGGAGTACAGATCCCCCAGCACCACGGCCATCTGTTCCGGCGGCAGCTGCACGGTGTCGGGCCAGAATCTCGCCCGCAGCTCACAGAGCTTTTTGGCCGTGACGGTGTCGAACTCGGCCTGGCTCCACAGGTTGCGTTCCACCTCACGGGGCAGGCACCGCAGCGGGAAGGCCCACTGGAAGCCCTTATCCTGCAGCAGCGCCGCCTGCTCGTTCCCGCTGGGCACAACGACCACGAACCCGGCCCCTTTCTGTTTCTGCTGGGTGCACAGGTGGTCTACCAGGCCCGCCAGGATCAGGCTGCCCTGCCCGGTCAGGCCGTACAGGCAGCAGCCGGGCCGCCCCTGCAGCGAGACCGGCACCGCCATGGCCACGGCCTCGATGTGGTCATTTTCCTCCGCTACATAGACATTCTGCTCCCCGGCAAAGCGCTCGATGGCGTTGGTGAGGAACGTTTCGTCCTCCCCATGTTCGCGCTGCCACAGCGCCAGGATCTCCGCCCGGTCGGACGGCTGCATCAAACGGTACATAAAAACACCTACCTCCTACGCATAGGTATCCCTGCGCCTGCCCGGCGCAGGTCGATTGTGCGTTATTCCGCAAGGGCCGCATCCACCCGCCGGCGGACCTCCTGCCCGATCTCTTCAATGCTGCGCATCCCGTCCCCGCAGGTGCAAGGCACGGTCTGCCAGCCCAGGTGAGCGGCGCAGAACTCAGCCGCTCTGCGGCTGCGGGCCAGATACTCCACATCCTTTTCGTGGACGTCCTTTTTGCTCTCGTCGCCGTGGTAGCGCTGGGTCATCAGCTTCTGGCTCACGGCAGGGTCCACCTGTAAATAGATCACGCAGTCCGGTGCGGGCAGCCCCAGCAGATGGAACTCGTAATCGAACAGCCAGTGCAGAAACTGCTCCCATTCTTCCGGCGGCAGCTTCGAGCACTGGTGCACCGCATTGGAGGTGGTGTACCGGTCGGCGATGAGGATGCCGCCCTCTTCGTAGAATCTCCCCCAGTCGGCTTTGTAGCCCGCATAGCGGTCCACCGCATAAAAGCTCGATGCTGCGTATGCGTTCACGTCGTCGGGTTTCGCGCCGAACTGTCCGGCCAGATACATCCGGACCAGCGCGCTCGAATCGCTGGCATAGTTCGGGAAGGTGATCTCCCGCACCAGCCTGCCCTCGGCGGCCAGTGCTGCGGCCAGACGCTTGGCCTGGGTGGCCTTGCCGCTGCCGTCCAGCCCTTCCAGCACGATGAGTTTTCCGTGGCTCATACGGGTTCCCCCTTCAAAGCGGCATACTGCGCCCGCACCTCGGCGGTCTTGCCGCAGCACATCCTGCCCTCCGGGCAGGGGCCGGAAACACACGCCGGGCCAGCCGTGCGGAAGAGATGGGGTGCCACCGGGTAGACCAGCCGCAGCATCTCTTCGGCCAGCGCCCGGATCTCCCACTGGGCGCGGTTGCAGCACCGCAGATGGAAGAAGTTTTGCAGGCTGCGGGCGTTCATGGTGACAACCATCTTGGTCTCGCAGGCATTGGGCAGCACGAAGCGGGCGTCCTCATTGGCCTGCTTGGAAGCCTTGGTGCGGGCCTGTTTTTCGGGCATTCCCTCTGCCATCAGACGGGCAGTGTGGCCCTCCTCCAGCTTTTTCACGAGGTCGAGGTAGCGCGCCGCGTCCTCGTTCATGCTGGCGATAAAGGCTTCCTTCGCTTCGGGGATGGCCTCGATCTCCGGCGGGATGACATAACGGAAGTCGTCCAGCCGGACATAGCGCTGGCTCTGCACACTGAACGATGCGATGCGGTGGCGGGTGATCTGAGCCAGCAGGGTGCGGCTGACGCCCTCGATGCCAAAGGTGAAACTGGCATGTTCTATGGGGCTGGCGTGGCCAAGGTCGCTGAGCATGGTCAGGAAGCTGGCCGTCTTCTCCTCGGTCAGGCCGTCCAGCAGGTCGGTGATATGGGCGTCGGAATAGCAGAGCTTCGCCGCCGCAGCCACCACCTTTTCCGGCTCCGGCGTATGCGCGATCAATCGGACTGTCATCATCTGTCATTCCTCCGTTATTTTTGTCAGCGGCGCAAAGTTTGCCATGGTCTTCTTCACGCCGACCTTTTCAAAGTTGATCTCTACGATCTGGTCGCCTGCGGCAGGCTTGACCTTGAGCACCTTGCCGCGGCCAAACACTTTATGCTCCACGATATCCCCCGGCTCGTAGTGTTTCGGGGTGCTGGCGGCAGGCTTTGCCGCCGGTGCCCCGGTGAACTGCACCGGTTTCGCCGGAGCCCTGGGGGCTGCGGCGCGGCCATAACCGGAGCCAAAACCGCCCGAACGGCTGCGGCTGTCCCCGCTGGCCGACCCGGACGCGCCCCGCCCGGCGTAGTCGGCCCCGAAGCCCCGGCTGCCGCCGTTGTATTCGGCATTCAGGTAGCCGGAGCGGCTGCCGGAACCGGAACCGCCGGAACGGCTGCGGCCCCAGCCGGAGGCACCGGAGTAGCCCGATGCGCCGCCCGGCACGGTATCGCTGTAGGCCGAACCCCAGCCGCCCAGCTGAGAGCGGCGCTCCAGCGTCGGGCTGCGGGTCTCCTCGATGTACTCCGGCTCGATCTCGCGCAAAAAGCGGCTGGGCTCGTTGCGCTGGGTGCGGCCGTAGAGCATCCGAGTCACGCTGTTGGAGATGTAAAGCTCCTTTTTGGCGCGAGTGATGCCGACATAGGCCAGGCGGCGTTCCTCTTCGAGGTCTGCCTCGGAGTATTTGCTCATCTCGCTGGGGAAGACGCCCTCCTCCATGCCGATGAGGAACACATACGGAAATTCCAACCCCTTGGCCGAGTGGATGGTCATCAGGACCACCTGGTCGCTGCTCTCGTTGTAGCTGTCGATGTCGCTGATGAGGGCGATGTCTTCGAGGTAGCCTTCCAGCGTGGCTTCCTCGCCGTGCTGGTCGCAGTAGTTTTTCACGTTGTTGACCAGCTGGCCCAGGTTCTGCAGCCGGTCGGCGGCGTCCTCGTGGCCCTTGGCGATCTCCTGTTCGAGCATGGCCTTGTACCCGCTCAGCTCAATGACATCGGACGCAAATTCATCCAGCGTCCGTGTTTCCAGCGACTCCTGCAATTTCTCGTAGATCTGCCAGAATTTCAAGATCGGCATGATGGAGCGGGCCAGCCGCGCGTACTGGTCGGCGTGGCTGATGATCTCCAGCATACTCGTGTTCTCCTGCGCGGCGAGGTCTGCGATGACCTCGATGGTCGTGTTGCCGATCTTCCGCGCCGGTTCGTTGATGATGCGGCGCAGGCGGACGTCGTCGCGGGAATTGGCCACGATGGACATATAGGAGTGGATGTCCTTGACCTCTTTGCGGTCGTTGAAGCGCTGGCCGCCCACGATCTTGTGCGGGATGCCGGCGCGGGTAAAGTAGCTTTCGATGGGGGCCGACTGCGCGTTCATCCGGTAAAGCACCGCGTGGTCTGCCAGATGCCCGCCCTCTTTGAGGTGCTGACCGATGACATCCGCGATGTGCATGGCCTCATCCTGCTCGTTCTCCGCCGTGTAGACCTGCACCTTGTCGCCCTCACCGTTCTTCGTCCAGAGGGTCTTGCCTTTGCGCTCGGTGTTGTGCTGAATGACGCAGTTGGCGGCGTTCAGGATATTGGAGGTCGAGCGGTAGTTCTGCTCCAGACGAATGGTCTTTGTGCCGGGATAGATGCGCTCAAAGTTGAGGATGTTCTCGATGGTGGCACCGCGGAACCGGTAGATGCTCTGGTCATCGTCGCCGACGACGCAGATGTTCTTTTCCGGCCCGGTGAGCAGGCTGACCAGGCGGAACTGTGCCACGCTGGTGTCCTGGTATTCGTCCACGAGCAGATAGCGGTATTTGTTCTGGTAGAACTGCCGCACCTCCTCGTGCCCGGCCAGCAGCTGGACGGTCTGGTAGATGAGATCATCGAAATCGAACGCACCGGCATCCTTCAGCTTCTTTTCGTAGGCCGCATAGACCTTGGCTGCCAGCGCCCCTTTCGTATCCCGCGCCGGGGTGCGCAGAGCCTCTTCGGGGCTGACGAGCTGGTCCTTCCAGCGGCTCATCTGGTTGATGGCGCTCTTGACCGGGAAGAATTTGTCGTCGATGCTCAGTTCTTTGTATACGCTCTTCATCACGCGCCGGGCGTCGTCGGTGTCGTAGATGGTAAAACTGCGGGGGTAGCCGATCTCCTCGGCCCAGCGGCGCAGGATGCGCACACAGGCCGAGTGGAAGGTGGAGGCGAACACCTCGTCGCCCTCTTCGCCGCCCAGCATGTTCCGCAGGCGCTCCTTCAGCTCCCCTGCTGCCTTGTTCGTAAAGGTGATCGCCATCACGTTCCAGCTGCGCACCGCATCCTTGCGGAGCATCCCGTCCAGCCAGGAAGGGGCATCGGTGTTCGTCATGATAGCCATCCGCAGCGTCTTGACGTCGTCCTCGGTCACTTCGCGGGGCACCCACTGGGAGCCGTGCGCCGCACCAAAGCGGATGAGGTTCGCGATGCGGTTGACCAGCACGGTCGTCTTGCCGCTTCCGGCGCCTGCCAGGATCAGCAGCGGGCCGTTGGTGGCAAACACAGCCTCCCGCTGCATCGCGTTCAGGCGGCCGAACTGTTTTTCAATGTAGGTATCGCGCAGCGCGCAAAATTCCTGCCTGAGATCAATTGCCATTGTTTCACCTGTTCTTTAAGCTATTTTCCATGAATCACTAAGGTATAGTATATCACATTTCATCCCTATTGCACAGAGTTTCCCGCACAAAAAACCGCCCATCTGCGGCGCAGTGCCGACAGATGGGCGGTTTGGGATCCTCAATTTGCCAAAACAGGGCTTAGCCGAAGATGTTGATCAGAATACCAGCAGCAACGGCGGAACCGATCACGCCAGCGACGTTGGGGCCCATGGCGTGCATCAGCAGGAAGTTGGAGGGATTCTCGCTCTGGCCGACCTTCTGAGAAACGCGGGCCGCCATCGGAACAGCGGAAACGCCTGCGGAACCGATCAGGGGGTTGACCTGGCCGCCGGTCAGTGCATACATGACCTTGCCACACAGAACACCGGCTGCGGTGCCGAAGGAGAATGCGATCAGACCCAGCACGATGATGAACAGGGTGCGGGTGTTCAGGAAGGTGTTGGCAGAGGTGGTGCAGCCAACGGACAGCGCCAGGAAGATGGTGATGATGTTCATCAGCTCATTGCCGGCGGTCTTCTGGATACGGTCCACGACGCCGCACTCCTTCATCAGGTTGCCCAGCATCAGCATACCGACCAGAACGGCGGCATCCGGCACGATGAGGGAGACGATGATGGTGACCATGATGGGGAAGACGATCTTCTCGGTCTTGGTCACGGTGCGCAGCTGCTTCATCACGACGGTACGCTCTTTCTTGGAGGTCAGAGCCTTCATGATAGGCGGCTGGATAACAGGCACCAGAGCCATGTAGCTGTAGGCCGCGACGGCGATGGAGCCCAGCAGCTCAGGAGCCAGACGGGAGGTGACGAAGATAGCGGTGGGGCCGTCTGCGCCGCCGATGATGGCGATGGCGGCAGACTGCTTCTGGGTGAAGTCCACCAGACCGGTAGCGGCCAGCAGACGAGCGCCCATGTAAGTGCCGAAGATACCGAACTGAGCGGCAGCGCCCAGCAGCAGGCTCTTGGGGTTGGAGATCAGGGGTGCGAAGTCGGTCATGGTGCCGATGCCGAGGAAGATCAGCGGCGGGTAGATGCCCAGCTTGACGCCCATGTAGAGCATATCAGCCAGACCGCCGTTGTTCAGGATCTCGCCCCACATCGGGTGCTCGAGGCCGTCACCGACAAAGTACTGCATATGGATGACGCCGCTGCCGGGGAGGTTGGCCAGGATCATGCCGAACGCCATGGGCAGCAGGATCAGAGGCTCGAACTCTTTGACGATGGCGAGGTAGAGCAGGAAGCAGCCCACGCAGATCATCACTGCGTACAGCCAGCCGCCCGGCTCACCGAACTTGGCAAAACCGGAACTCTGGAAAATACCGACCAGAGTCTCAATAAACTGAGTCATGTTTTTCCTCCTGTGTTAAAAGGGTGCGGTGGTGTCGTTGACGCCAGCCTTGCCCCAGCCATTCTTGCCGCGGCGGACTGCCTTCAGCACATACTTGCCGTTGCCCATAGAGTAGATGGCTGCCATGATGGCTGCCACAACGTCGCCGGGGATGCCAGCCTCGACCTGCGGGGCAGCAGCCTTTGCAGGAGCGGGCGCAGCGGCCTGTTTCACAGGAGCAGCCGGTTTTGCAGCAGAAGCAGCCTTGGCAGCTGCCTTCTTGCCGTTCATGGCGTCAAAGATCTTGCCCTCCAGCGTGATGATGGCCATCAGCAGGACGAGGATCAGAAACACCAGCACAATACCGGTTATGGTAACGATCACATCATAACCTAAATCCATGGTCTTCCTCCTATTTACTTTTTTCTTTGCCGCCCGGGGGGCGGGCGGCAAAAAGCGATTTGAAGATATTATACAATATTTTCCGGGTCGATTCAACAACTATGAACAAAAATCATGTTGTTTTTCACGGTTCTGTGAACAGCACTTTCCTCTCAGCGGCGGCCCATGCGGGGGGTGGCGTCCATGAAGCCGGTCTCCAGCTTGTCGCCCAGACGCAGGCTCATGGCCGTACCCAGCGCGACACAGTTGACGGGGTCAGGCGAGACGGTCACTTCCACCTTCAGCTCCTGGCTGAGGTACTCAGGCAGGCCGTGGAGCTGTGCGCCGCCGCCGGTGAGGACGACGCCGTTGCGGTAGATGTCGCCGGCCAGCTCCGGAGGAGTCTTCTCCAACACCTGATGGGCGGCGGTGCCGATCTGCTCGCTCAGGCGCATGACCGGCTCGTAGAGGTCGGCGGTGGAGACATTGACGCGCACGGGCAGGCCGGTGAGCAGGCTGCGGCCCTTGATCTCCATGGTCTCGTTGAAATCTGTCTTCTGGGGGCAGCAGGCCACGTTCTTTTTCAGGTTCTCAGCGGTGCGCTGGCCGATGGCGATGCTGAACTTGTTGCGCACGAACTTCAGGATCTCTTCGTCGTAGTGGTTGCCGGCCACGCGGACGCTGGTGGCCTTGACCTTGCCGCCGAGGCTCAGCACGGCGATGTCGGTGGTGCCGCCGCCGATGTCGATGATCATTCGGCCATCCGGCACGGTGATGTCGATGCCGGAGCCGAGAGCTGCGGCGATCGGCTCATCAATGAGGTAGACCTGACGCGCACCGGCGGCCATGACGGCCTCCACCACAGCGTCGCTCTCGATGCCGGTGATGGCGGCAGGCACACAGACGGCCACACGGGGCTTGACCATGTGGGAGCTGTAGACCTGATTGACGAAGCGGCAGATGAGCTCCCGGGTCATGGTGTGGTCGCTGATGACGCCATCCTTCAGCGGGAAGATGGCGGAGATGTAGTTGGGCGTGCGGCCCACCATTGCAAGGGCCTTGTCGCCGGCCTCAAGCACGCAGTTCTTGCGGGTATCCACCGCCACCACGCTGGGCTGGTTGAGCACGACGCCCTGCCCCTCCTGCGCGATGATGATGGTCGTCGTACCAAGATCGATACCGATGTCATTCTGTGCCATAATCGTGATATTTCCTTTCTCTGCTGCCCATTCTCTATTTCCATCGCCCATCTCCGGGCGCGGGTCATCAAAACACATTATAGTATAACACAGGTGTATCCAAAAAGAAACCCTTAAAGGTTCTCCTGCTCCGGGGGCAGAGCCTGGGCCAGCAGGGCGGCCAGGCCGCTGTAGCGCAGGTTCTGGCGGATGTTGGACATCATCCGGTTCACCACGTCCCGCCGGCCCACCACGATGCAGAGCTTCCGCCCGCGGGTCACGCCGGTATAGAAGAGATTGCGGTAGCACAGGCGGGGCGGCACCTGCGCCGCCGGGAGGATGACCGCCGGGAACTCGCTGCCCTGGCTTTTGTGTACCGTGATGGCATACGCAATTTCCAGCTCGTTGAGGTTCTCCGCCGGGTAGACCAGCCGCCGGTCGTCCATCCGCACCACCATGGAGCGGCTGCGCACGTCGATGGACTCCACGATGCCGATGTCGCCGTTGTAGGCACCCACGCCCTGTTCCCCGCCGATGCGCTGCCACGTGATCTCGTAGTTATTGCGCACCTGCATCACTTTGTCCCCCACCCGGAAGACCCGGGCCGCGCTCTGCAGCTCCGGCTTGCCCTTCATTGGCGGGTTGAGCATGGCCTGCAGCTCTGCGTTGAGGGCCTGGGTGCCGGTGGGGCCGAGCTTCGTGGGGCAGAGCACCTGAATATCCTTCACCGGGTCAAACTGGTAGCTGCGGGGCAGACGGGTGGTCACAAGGTCGCAGACCAGCTTCTGGGCTGCGTCGCCGTCGGCTTCGAGGAAGAAGAAATCGTCCGTCTTTCCGCCCTTTTTCAGCGGTTCGCCCGAGATGATATGGTGGGCGTTCTCCACGATGAGGCTCTGAGCGGCCTGCCGGAATATCTCGTTGAGGCAGACCGTCGGCACCAGCCCGGAGCGGATGGTCTCGCCGAGGATATTGCCCGGGCCGACGCTGGGCAGCTGGTCGGCATCGCCTACCATAATAATACGGCAGCTGTACCTCAGTGCCGCAATGAGGGCCTGGAACAGCTTGACGTCCACCATGCTCATCTCGTCGAGGATAACGACGTCGCACTTGAGCAGGTTCTTGTCATTGTGGATGAAGCTGACCACACCGCCGGTGTAGTCCACTTCCAGCAAACGGTGGATGGTGGAGGCTTTCCGGCCCGTCAGCTCGCTCAGACGCTTGGCGGCGCGGCCCGTGGGCGCGCAGAGGGCTACCCGTTCGGCCTCGTTCTCGAGCAGCTGCAGGATGGCGTTGACCGTGGTGGTCTTGCCGGTGCCGGGGCCGCCGGTAAGAACAAGGCAGTTCTCGGTCATGGCCTTACGGATGGCTTCCTTTTGGAGCGGCGCATAGGCAAAGCCCTGCGCCAGTTCCAGGATCTGGATGTTCTTGTCGAGGTTTCGGGCCGTCTGCTTTCCGCGCCTGGTCAGCATGGCCAGACGGTCGGCGATGTCCTGCTCTGCGGCCAGCAGATCCGGCAGATAAATATACGGTGTGCCGTCGAACATCCGCACCTCCAGTTTCCCGGTCTGGATGCAGCTGTCCAGCGCCGCCGCCAGCTTTTCGGGGGGTTGGTGGATGAAGTTCGACGCCGTTTCCAGCAGCTGCGCCCGGGGCAGACAGGTGTGGCCGTTGCCGGCGTTGTGGCGCAGGGTGCGCAGAAGGGCGGCTTCCAGCCGCTGGGCGCAGTCCCCTGCCATCTGGTAATACTGGGCGATGCTGTCGGCGTGGCGGAAGTCCAGCTGCAGCGGCTCCCCGCAGAGCAGGTAGGGGTTCTGCTGGATGGCCTGCATGGCCCCCGGCCCGAAGGTGCGGAAGACTTCCATCGCCCGGCGGGGGCTGATCTCGAACTGAGCCAGATAGGCGATGAGCTCCCGCATTCCGAACATCCGCTTGAACTCCTGCTGGATGCGGTCGGCCTTGTCTGCCGAGATGCCGGGGATCAGGGTGAGCTGGGCGGGATCGTTGGCGATCACTTCCAGCGCCGCCGCGCCGAATTTATCGATGATCTTATTGGCCGTGCGTGCCCCGATGTAAGGCAGAGAACCGCTGGCAAGGAAGGCATACACTGCCTCCAGATCCTTCGGCATATCGGTCTCGCATTCCTGGGCGTGGAACTGGCGGCCATAGGTGGCGTGGTTCTCATATTTACCGCGGCAGACCACACTCTCGCCCGCATGGAGCTCGCCCACGATCCCGCACACCACGGTGACCGTGCCGCCGCCGGAAATTTCAAACACCGTGTAGCCGTTGTCCGGGTTTTCGTAGATGATATCCTCCACCGTGCCCTCGATCTGTTCCAGCTCCATGCTCCTCACCCCCTTGTGACATAATTATTTATAGTATAATCGTTTTGGTGTTATTTGTAAAGGAATTGGGCAGGCCCTGCTCTATACAGCCTCTCAGCTTTGGCGTTGCATGAGGCTTTCCCTCTTTGCCAAGGCCTCCCCTACTAGGCAACAAAAGAGCCGCCCTTCTGCGGTTTCGCAAAAGAGCGGCTCAATTTTTACAAGTTTGCGTGCGGTCTTGCTTTTTCCTGTTTCAGCTTCCGGAACACAACGATATACGCCGGGATCAGGAAGAAGCAGGCAAAGAACCATGCCACCGGGTTTGCAATGCAGGCGGCAAAATAGCCCCACAGCGGCACGAACAGGAAACCCACCAGAGCACGGGCGATCATCTCTGCCACACCGGCAAACATGGCCAGGCTGGAATAACCCAGTCCCTGAATGGTGTAGCGGTAAATGATAAGGACCGCCAGCGGGATATAGAACACGCTGTTCCAGAAGATGAAGCTCTGGGCGTTGGCCATGATCTCGGTCTGGCTGCTTTCAAGGAACAGGCCGATCAAAGCCTTATCCAGCACGCGCAGGATCAGGAAGGATGCCACGCTGTACACACAGCCGATGCCCAGGGCGGTGTTCACGCCCTTGTTCACACGGTTCAGGTCGTTGGCTCCCATGTTCTGGCTGGCGTAGGTGGTCATGGCCGTGCCGATGCTCTCCAGCGGGACGGCGAGGAACTGCGCCGCCTTGCCGCCGGCCGTCTGTGCTGCCACGATGTCGCTGCCCAGACCATTGACGGCACCCTGCAGCACGACGCTGCCGATGGCCGTGATGCTGCACTGCAGGCCCATGGGGATGCCCATGCCGCACAGCTTGACACAGTGCTGTCTGCTCAGGCGGCTTTCTTCTTTGTTCCAGCGCAGCTCATTATAATGCTTGAGGATATACCACAGGCTGCCCAGACCGGCCACTGCCTGGCTGAACACGGTGGCGAACGCCGCACCGAACACGCCCATCTTGAAGGTGATGATGCAAAGCAGGTCCAGCCCGATGTTCAGAAAGCTTGCCATCAGCAGGAAATACAGAGGCCGCTTGCTGTCACCCAGAGCGCGCATCAGGGCGCTGGTCATGTTATACAGCAGAGTGAACGGGATGCCGATAAAGATGGTGCGGATGTAGATGTCTGCCAGATCAATGATGTTGTCCGGGGTATTGGTCCAGACCAGAATGGAACGGGTCATGGCCACCGTGACCACGGTAAGCACTGCGGCAAAAAAGACGCTCAGCCAGACGGCATTGGCGGTGTAGCGGCGCATCTCCGCATAGTCTTTTGCACCGAATGTCCACGAGATGGGGATGGAGAAGCCGCAGGCAATGCCATTGACAAAGCCCAGCACCAGATAGTTCAGACCGCCCACACTGCCGACTGCCGCCAACGCTTCCACGCCCACAAAGCGGCCCACGATGATGGTATCTGCCAGATTATAGAACTGCTGGAACAGGCTGCCCAGCATCAGCGGCACCGCAAAGGCAAGGATCAGCTTGAGCGGGTTGCCCTGCGTCATATCTTTTGTCATACGCACGTTCCTCCTTGGGAAAGCATCACAGACCTTATCACACGAATTTTTTCCGACAAAAACGCCCTGCCGCGCAATGGGCAGGACGTTTTTGTTCATGTGGGTATTATATCAGGTTGTGATGAATTTTCAAGAGGTTTTTTCAATTTTTTCAATGCTTCCCGGCCAGATGCTTCAGCAGCTGGAACAGCGTGCTCCAGAACCCCGTTCCGGCATTGCCCGAAGGCGGGATCTCCTCATCCGGAATGCTCAACGGCGGGTCATTCTGAATAGTGTGCGAGGAACTGTCTGGTACGCTCTTCCCGGGGGTGGTCGATGAGCTGTTTGGCAGGGCCCTCCTCCACGACCACGCCGCCATCCATGAAGAGGATGCGGTCCGCCACATCGCGGGCGAAGTGCATCTCGTGGGTGACGATGATCATGGTCGTCTTGCGGTCGGCAAGGTCGCGCAGGACGCGCAGCACTTCACCGGTCAGCTCCGGGTCGAGGGCCGAGGTCGGCTCGTCGAAGCAGAGGATGTCCGGGTGCAGGGCCAGCGCACGGGCAATGGCCACGCGCTGCTGCTGGCCGCCGGACAGCTGGTGCGGATAGTGTCCGGCACGCTCCGACAGACCCATCTGGGCCAGAAGCTCCTTTGCCTGCTGCTCCAGCTCGGCGTGGATAGCTTTTTTGCGGGCCTTGTAGTCCGGGCGCTCTTTGGCCAGCAGCTCACCCGCCAGCATGACGTTCTGCAGCGCGGTGTACTGCGGGAAAAGGTTGAAGTTCTGGAACACCAGACCAAAGTGGAGACGCTTCTTGCGCACTTCGCTCTCCCGCTGGGTGGCGGGGTCGGCGGCGTCCCACATGGTCTCGCCGTTCACCTTGATGACGCCGGTGTCCGGCCGTTCCAGAAAATTCAGGCAGCGCAGCAGGGTCGTCTTGCCGGAACCCGACGAGCCGATGATGGCCAGCGCCTCGCCCTGCTCCAGAGTGAGCGAAATGTCCTTGAGGACGTGGGTGTCCCCGAAATTTTTCCCGATGCCGGAGGCTTCGAGCAATGCCATAATTGAACCCCTCCCTTAGCAGCGGAAATAATCGAGCTTTTTCTCAAGCCAGTTGAACAGAACGGTCAGCACACCGACGAAGACCAGGAAGAAGATGGCCGTGGAGAACAGCGGCCAGATCAGGCCCTTTGCACTGTATTCCTTGGCCATCATGATGATCTCCTTGTTGGCGATGGTATTCGCCAGCGAGGTATCCTTGACCAGCGTGATGATCTCGTTGCCCATCGGGGGCAGGATACGCTTGATGACCTGCAGCAGCGTGACTTTGAAGAAGATCTGCGTCTTCGTCATGCCCAGCACCTCCCCGGCCTCAGTCTGGCCTTTGGGCACTGCCTCGATGCCGCCGCGGTAGATCTCCGAGAAGTAGCAGGCATAGTTGATGGCAAACGCCACCACGGCTGCCACCATCCGCCCGCCGGAGCCGGAGGGCCAGGGGTTGCTCATCCCCAGCAGACCGGGGCCAAGGTAGATGACGATGATCTGCAGCATCAGCGGGGTGCCGCGGATGATCCAGACGAAGGTCTTGACCGCGGCGCTCAGCGGCTTGCAGCGGCTCATGGAGCCAAACGACACCACAAGGCCCAGCGGCAGCGCGAACAGCAGCGTCAGGGCAAACAGCTCACAGTTGAGCAGGAATGCGCCGGATAGGCGCCCAAGAATCACAGACACAAAAACACACCCATCATTTTTTTGTACTTCCAACCGGAAACCGCCCCGGAACGGAGCGGCTTTCTGCATTGCGGTCTACGATCAGTCGGCCAGCGCCAGCTCGTACTTTTCGGCCAGTGCGCTCAGGGTGCCGTCAGCCTTCAGCGCATCAAACGCTTCATCGACGGCCGCTGCGGCATCGCTGCCCTTGCGGAAGGCCACGCCGTACTCCTCGGCGTTCAGCTCATCGACGATCTTCAGGTCTGCATAGTCGGTGCCCTCACCGATCATCGCGTTGGCCAGGGTCAGGTCCAGCACAGCGGCATCTGCGGTACCGGCGGCCACCTCCATCAGGCAGTCGGTCTGGACGCTCTTGGAGATGTAATCGGCCTGCGACAGGCTTGCATCGTCTGCAATGGCCGACTCACCGGCGGAACCGGCTTCTGCGACCACAGTCTTGCCCACGAGGTCCGCCGTAGAGGTGTACTCCATGCCGTCCTTCACGACCACGACCTGTGCGTTCTTGGCGTAGGGCCTGGTGGCGGCGGTGTTCTCCTTGATCTCATCGGTCAGGGTCAGGCCGTTCCAGATGCAGTCGATGCTCTTGGCGTCCAGCTCGACCACCTTGGTGTCCCAGTTGATCTCCACGAACTCCGGCTCCACGCCCAGCTTCTCGCAGACGGCGGTGGCCAGCTCGGTATCAAAACCGGTGAAGTTGCCCTCGTCATCGGTGTAGTTCATCGGTGCATACACCGTGTAGCCGATGACCATCTTGCCCTTGCCCTGGATATAGGCCAGGTCGCTGTCGGCCGAAGCGGATGCAGCAGAGCCTGCCGCAGAGCCGGAAGCCGAAGCAGCCGCAGACGTGGATGCGGCCCCGCCGCAGGCTGCCAGGCTGAGTGCCATCGCACCCGCCACAAACATCGAAAGGAATCGTTTCATTCTCATCCCAAAGTCCTCCTCGAACGCCCTTGTTTTATCGCTTTACCGTGATAAAGAGCTAAACTGTGCATCTAGGATACCGCATTTGGCACGATTTTGCAAGGGGGAAGGCTGATTTTTCGCACAATGCCGGAATGCGTTCTCTTTCCGGTGTGCTTTCTGTGCGAATCGCGCAAACAAAAAGAGCCCTTCCCTTTCGGAAAAAGCTCTTGTGAAGTGCTTTGCAGCGTCATTTGGTTCGCATCGCGTCCAGCGCGGCCTTTTGGAGGTCGGTCACCGAGATGGTGCACAGCGCCATCAGGTCGGCGTCCGAGCCGTCTGCCGGGATGGCGGCGACCTCCGCACGGGTCTTTCCTTTGAGGTAGCCGCAAAAGCCCTCGCTGTGCTCGTACCATTCCTTATTTAAGGAGGAAGCCCCCCGCATCCCGTAGCGGTCGCCCTGTTCCAGCTTGGTCTCCACCTTGTCCGGCGCAGTGATGCCGCCATCGGCCGCCACCGTCAGGGCCGGTTCGGCCATATCTGCCACAGCGCTGGTCACACGGCCCTCGGCGTCCAGCGTCAGGGCCACAAGGCTGATGTCGATCTCTGCGTTGACGTCCCGGTCATCGGTGGCGGTCACATCCGAAGAGCCATTCACCGCCTCCACGCCCAGCGACACCCGGTCGCCTTTGGCCGCGCCCAGCCCCCTGGCATTGGAGCAGGCCTTGACCACCGCATCCCGATAGCGGTCCACCGCGATGGTGCAGCCGGCCAACAGGTCAGCGTCCGTGGGCTTGCCATCGTTGTCCAGTTTCAGCAGGGACACCTGCTCCGGCGTCCTGCCGGTCAGGTAGTCCGCGAAGGCATCCGCCTGCTCCGCCCAGCCTTTTTTCAGCGAAGAGGCCTCTGCCAGCGGGTAGTCCGCCCCTTTCTGCCGCTTGGTCCGGTAGTCGGTGGGCAGGTGCACTGCGCCGGTGCCGTCGGCCCCGATGGTCGTTTCCAGCTCATCCAACTCCACGTCAGCGATCTTGCCGTCGCCGTCCAGCAGCACCGCCGCAGCCGCCAGCCGGATGCTCCCGGTGCGGTCTTCATCTTCCGTTTCCACGACGATGCCGAGGCCGGTCTTCCAGGCGGCAGTCGTCTGCGAGGCCGCGCCGCTCCCGCTCATGCTTCCAGAGCCGGACGACCCGGCGTTCGGTTTCCCGCAGGCGGCCAGCAGCAGGGCTGCTGCCAGCACACAGCCCCAAAGAGCCTTGCTTTTTCTCATAGATACGCTCCCTTTCCCGATGGGTTTGGAAGTAGTATATCCGGCAGGGCCATTCTTATGCGTCAGCGGGTTTTACAGCAGCGGGCTCAGCAGCCGCAGGACGCTGTCCAGCAGGGTGCCCGGCAGAGAAGTCCGGCAGTCGGAAAGCTGCATCTCCCGGCACTGCGGCAGAGTGGCCAGCACATCTTCCCGCAGGGCGATGACCTGACTGTTGCTGTAAAGCAGCGCCCCGCACTCAAAGTGCAAAAACAAACTGCGGTAATCCATGTTGATGCTGCCCACCACGGCCAGATGGTCGTCGCTGACGTAGCATTTTGCATGGAGGAAGCCGGGGGTGTACTCGTAGATGCGGACGCCCGCCCGGAGGAGCGGCACATAGTAGGACCGGCTCAGCCGGAACACCAGCTTCTTATCCGGGATGCCCGGCAGGACCAGCCGGACATCCACGCCGCGTTTGGCGGCGGTCTTCAGGGCATCCAGCATCTCCTCACCCACAGCAAGATAGGGCGTGTAGATATACACATACCGCTGCGCCTGGGCCAGGATGTTCAGGTAGACCGTCTCGGCCAGCGGCTCTTCGTCCAGCGGGCTGTCCGTGTAGGGCTGAACGACGCCGTCCGAACTTTCCGGCAGGTGGGTCGGCGCAAAGGGTGCGTAGTCCGTCTCCTGCGGGCGGAAGGCGTTCCAGCAGTTGAGGAAGATGACGGTAAAATTCCAGACCGCCGCCCCTTCCAGCCGGATGGCGGCGTCCTTCCAGTAGCCGAAGCGCTGCTCGGCGTTGATATATTCGTCCGCGAGGTTCACGCCGCCGGTGTAGGCCACATTGCCGTCGATGACCACGATCTTCCGGTGGTCGCGGTGGTTCATCACCAGCGACACCAGCGGCATCACAGGGTTGAATGGGATGCAGCGGATATGACTGCGCTCCATCCGGATGACGAAGTCGCTGGGCAGGCCCAGCAGACTGCCGAAATCGTCGTAGATCAGCCGCACATCCACGCCCTCGGCAGCTTTCTGCTTGAGGATGGCCTCAATGCCGTCCCACATCGTACCCGACTTTACAATGAAGAATTCGAGAAAGATAAATTTTTCCGCCCGTTCCAGGTCTTCCAGAAGCCTGGGGTACATGGCTTCGCCGCAGGGGAAATAGTGCGCGGCGGTGTGCTTCCACGCCGGGTAGGGGCCGTAGGTCTCCACATAATGGCTCAGGTTTTTCTCCACGCGGTCCAGCGTGTCGGTCTGGTCCGGCCGGGGCGCAAGGTCGGCCGTGTGGGCCTGCTCCACCTTCCGCATCCGGGTGCGGAGCCCCTTGGCCGGGGCCTTGTTGCCAAAGGCCAGATACAGCGCCCCGCCCAGCAGCGGCAGCAGGCCGATGAGGACGATCCAGCCGATCTTGTAGGCGCTGTTTTCGTCCTTCCGGACGAGGTAGAGCACGATGACGATGCTCAGCGCCTTGAGCAGGCCGTTCAGCCAGACCCGGCCCGCCGTAAAGGCCCAGAACGCCCAGAGCAGCCACAGCACCTGCAATGCCACCAGCACGATGGTGATGGTGGCACGGTTGAGGATGCGGCTGAAAAATTTAACGATCGGCAGTCTGAACACGCTGTGCCTCCCCCGCCGCTGCGCGGCTCTTTAAGATGGAGTTAGTATAGCGCGGTCCGGGTGATTTTTCAAGCCTCTCCGTCCTCGTATCCGATCAGAAGGCCGCCCAGCTCGGCGTAGTAGCTGCACAGGCCGCCGCACTCCGTCACCACGACTCTGGCCCCCTCAAAGACAGCCTCGATCATGTGCTTCAGGCGCTCGGCAGCGGCAGGGTTGCCGCAGTGGGAGATGTTCACCTTGCCGTTGGTGTAGCCGTGCTCCTTGAGCTCCAGCACGATGCGCTCCAATGCGCCATGCTCGCCGCGCGTTTTGCAGATCACGTCCAGCTCACCGGCCTCACTGGCCTGCCCGATGACCCGGATGCCCAGCATCCGCGCCACTGCCGCCACAGCGGGCTTCACGCGGCCATTGCGGGCCAGGTTGGCCAGCGATTCCAGCGAGAAGAGCAGATGGGTGTGCTTATGGTAGCGCAGCATCTCTTCACAGATGGTGTCGAACTCCTTGCCGGCAGCCAGCTCATCCCGCAGATGCTCCGCCAGCAGGACCTGCTCCGGGCCGGTGGACAGGCTGTCCAGCACAAAGACCCGCTTACCGGGGTTCTCCTGCTGGTATTCCTCCGCCGCCAGCTGGGCCGCATTGCAGCTGCCCGACAGCGTACCGGTGATGGTGATGGCGTACACCTCATCGGCTCCCTCGTAAGCAGCCAGCCAGTCGCCGACGTTGGGGCAGGAAGTGGAGGTCTTTCCTTTATAGGTGCGCAGGGTCGTGGCCATGCCCACCGCATCCAGCGTGCCGTCATCGTGGTATTCCTCGTGATCGGTGATGATCTTCAGGGGCACACAGGCAAAATCCACGCCATCCAGTGCATACAGGCTTGCGGCAGAATCCACAACGATCCGGGTCTTCATAAGCAGTATCTCCATTCCAGCGGCAAAATCCGCCGCATTTTTCATGTTGTCGAAGCTATGATATCAGTTTTTCAAAAACCTGTCAACCGTTTCTGTGAAATCTTCAAAAAGTTTTCATAAGACGGTTGACCCTGCCGAAAAAATACGCTATACTATCCGCATGAACAATGAATCCAACCGCCGCATAGCGGCCTGCGCCGTGGATTTTGCCCTGCCGCGGTACGCAGAACTGCCTTCTGTCGGGCTGTATCTCGACCAGACCGTCCAGTACGTCAACGGGTATTTTCGTGCATTTCCGGGGGTGGAGCTCACAGCTTCCATGGTGAGCAACTACGTCAAGAAAGGGATCATCGGCCACCCCATCAAGAAAAAATACACCCGTGAGCAGCTGGCCGGCCTGATCTACATCGTCGTCTCCAAAACGGTGCTCTCGATGGAAAACATCGACACCCTCTTCAAAATGCAGCGCCAGCACTACTCTGCCGCGCAGGCCTACGACTATTTCTGCGAGGAAGTGGAAAACTGCCTGCCCTATGTGTTCGGCCTGACCCACACCATCCGGGACTTGGCCGAGGACGCCGGAGAGGAGAAGCTGCTGCTCCGCAGCACCATCATCGCTGCCGTCAACAAGATGTTTCTTGACTGCGCATTTGCCGTCATGCACCAGGAGCAGGCTCTCTGGCCGGACATCCTGGCGGATCTGGCGTAAGACATGCAAAAGAAAAAGCCACGCTTTCGCGTGGCTTTTTTGCTTACCGATAAGATTTAGGTGTCCTGCAATTCCCCGCGGCTGGCGGCCTTGAGGTATGCAAAGATGAAGCCGTCGAGGTCGCCGTCCATGACAGCGTCCACGTTGCCGGTCTCGTAGTTGGTGCGGTGGTCCTTGACCATGGTGTAGGGCATAAAGACGTAGGAGCGGATCTGGTGGCCCCATGCGATCTCGTTCTGGACGCCCTTGATGTCGTCGATCTTATCCATGTGCTGCTGCTTGGCGATCTGGTACAGCTTTGCCTTCAGCATTTCCATGGCGTAGTCGCGGTTCTGGAACTGGCTGCGCTGGGTCTGGCAGCTGACCACGATGCCGGTGGGCTTGTGGATCAGACGGACAGCCGAAGAGGTCTTGTTGATGTGCTGGCCGCCGGCACCGGAGGAACGGTAGACCTGCATCTCGATGTCTTCGGGGCGGATGTCCACCTGGATGGTGTTGTCCAGCTCCGGCATGACTTCCAGCGAGGCAAAGCTCGTCTGGCGGCGGGCGTTGGCGTCAAACGGAGAGACGCGAACCAGGCGGTGCACGCCGTTCTCGCTCTTGAGCAGGCCGTAGGCGTTGGCGCCCTTGACCATCATCGAAGCACTCTTCAGACCGGCTTCGTCGCCGTCCTGATAGTCCAGCACTTCCACGGTCATGCCGTGGGCAGCGGCCCAGCGGTTGTACATCCGGTAGAGCATCTCCGCCCAGTCCTGCGCCTCGGTGCCGCCGGTACCGGCATGGAAGGTCAGGATGGCGTTGCTGTGGTCGTACTCGCCGTTCAGCATGGTCATGAGCTGCAGCTCATCCACCGCCTTCTCCACGGTGTTGACCGCCTCTTCGGCTTCGGGGATCATTTCCGGGTCGTACTCCTCGTCCAGCATTTCCAGCATGGTCTCGGCGTCATCGTACAGGCCCTGCAGCTTTTCAAAGCGGTTCAGCTTGCCGCGCAGGTCGCCCACCTCGTCGAACACCTTCTTGCTCAGCTCGGCATCGTCATAGAAGCCGGGGCGGGACATGGTGTGCTCCAGCTCCTGCACGCGCTTGCGGGAGGCCTCGATGGCGAGGGCCTCTTCTAGGTCCTTCACCGCTGTGCCGTATTCGGCCAGCTTCACTTTCAGTTCTTCAGTCGTGATCATTCTCAATATCCTCTCAAAAATAAGAAGTATCGCCCTTATTTCTCATGGGTCCATCGCGCTTTGCATTCTGGCAAACACAAAAGCCGGCCGCCAGGGGTTCTCCCTGCGGGAGAGCTGGCATCGCGCAGCGATGGCTGAGAGGGCTACAAAAAGATACAGTTTATACACAGATACTTCATTAGTATACCGGGAATCCGTGATAAAGTAAAGAGGAAAAATCACCATCATGCTGGAAATTTGAAGATTTTCACCTTTTCTTTTCTCCGGGATGGGAGTATAATAGCATCAAGTACCATTTATGGGAGGAAGTTATGCCAAAATATTATGGCTGCCCCTGGCTGCGGCAAGCCGCTGACGCTGCAGGACGATATCGTCGTCTGCCCCGACTGCGGCGCACCGTACCACCGGGATTGTTATGAAAAACTGGGCCGCTGCATCCACAGCCCGGCTCATGCCGCCGGATACGAATGGAAGTTCCCGTATCAGGAATCCGAGCTGTGCACCTGCCCTGCCTGCGGCGAGCGCACCCTGCGCAGCGAGGACCACTGCCGCTGCTGCGGTGCCGTGCTGCCGCCGGAAGGGGCCGAAGAGCCTGCCGACCGCACGGCCGGCCCCGGCGAGGGCAATTTTGATTATTCCAGCCTGTACCGCCAGTATCAGGAGACCGGCTCCATGCCCCAGGACCCCATGCGGCAGGCCTATGAGGCCGCCTTTGGTAAGGACGAGATGCTGGACGGCATCCCCTGCAAGGACTGGGCCAGCTACATCGGCCCTGCGTCCCCCGCCTACCTGAGCACCTACTGCCGGATGCAGCTGGCGCACAGCAAGATCTCCATGAGTTTTTCGGCACTGCTGTTCGGGCCGTTCTATTTCTTTTACCGCAAGGCATGGAAGCCCGCATTCGGCTTTCTGGCAGCCGAACTGCTGCTGGCCGTACCCACCCTGCTGCAGCTGATGCAGCTCACCGGCAGCACCATGGCCCCTGCCCTGAGCGATTCCACGATGGTCCTGCTGGCCCGCCTGTGCTCGGCCCTGAGCTTTTTGCTCATGGTCGTGCGCGGCATGTACGGCAAGTGGCTCTACCGCAAGAGCGCGGCAGACCGCATCCGGAAGATCCGCTCCGAATTCCCGGACGAAGCCCAGCGCAAGGCCGTTCTGGCCGCACAGGGCGGCGTCAGCTTTGCGGCGGTGTTCGGCTGCTTTTTGCTGCTGATGGTCATCGGCAGCGCCAGTACCCTGCTGCTGGGTCCCAATGTGGACGCCCTGCTCAATCTGGTCTACGGCTGATGCACCCAGCCTGCGATAGTTTTGCGAAGGAGTTTTGAATCATGAAAAAAGTCACGAAAGCTGTCATCCCTGCTGCGGGCCTTGGCACCCGTGTGCTGCCCGCCACCAAGGCCATGCCCAAAGGGATGCTGCCCCTTGTGGACAAGCCCGCCATCCAGTATCTGGTGGAAGAGGCCGTCCGTTCCGGCATCACCGACATCCTCATCATTCTGGGCCGCAACCAGAGCATCATCGAAGACCACTTCGACCGCAGCCCGGAGCTGGAAGAGAAGCTGGCCGCACCCGGCAAGGAGAAGATGCTGGAGGAGTGCCTGGGCATCTCCAGCCTGGCCAACATCTACTTCGTCCGCCAGAAGCAGACCCTGGGCCTTGGCCACGCCGTGAGCATGGCAAAAGCCTTTACCGGCGACGACCCCTTCGTGGTCATCTATGGCGATGACGTCATCTGGGGCGAAGACACGGTCTGCGCCCA
>ERZ791852.462-NODE-462-length-30953-cov-34.528319_pt1 | contig 30953 bp, 39 predicted proteins | sample MGYA00510287_ERZ791852 | MGnify/ENA primary metagenome ERZ791852 (study PRJEB30046, sample SAMN00715257) | human gut metagenome | study: EMG produced TPA metagenomics assembly of the A metagenome-wide association study of gut microbiota in type 2... | reverse complement strand
ACTTTAACCCGATTGGTCATTCCAATATGAATTTAACTAATCTTTCTTCTTAATCTTCTTTCCTTTATTCGGTTTTCAGGGTGTTTGAAAGAACACAGAGATGCACCATTAGCTCAGTTGGTAGAGCACCTGACTCTTAATCAGGGTGTCCCGGGTTCGAGCCCCTGATGGTGCACCAAGAGAAGTTGCAGGGGCTAATGAGAGCAAAGACCATTAGCCTTTGTGACGAAAAACAAGGCTCGTTGGTCAAGCGGTTAAGACTCCGGCCTCTCACGCCGGCAACGCGGGTTCGATTCCCGCACGAGTCACCAAAAGGTAAAAAAGCTGAAAGGCTTTTAAATACAAAAGAATAGTTGGTGTTGATGACGCTGAGGGTCCACCTGTTCCCATACCGAACACAGAAGTTAAGCTCAGTGGTGCCGAAAATACTTGGCTGGTGACGGCCCGGGAAGATAGGGAGATGCCAACACAAAGCATACACCCAAACGGGTGTTTTGCTCTATATTCCTCCATAGCTCAGTCGGTAGAGCGCATGACTGTTAATCATGATGTCACTGGTTCGAGCCCAGTTGGGGGAGCCAAGAGAAAAGTCAGTAATTAAGCCAAAAACGGCTTGTTTACTGGCTTTTTTGTTATACTTTAGCGGTTGTTCGGAACGCTGAGGAATGTGCAAGATATTGTGGGGTGCTACAATGTTGCTACGGATTTCAAAATATTTCAAGGCATTGACACTCCATAAAAAATAGTCCCCGATTGATTTCGGGGGCTTTTGTTGCTTTATGCGAGTTTTTTAACAGCATCATAGAGCGTGTCAAGCTCTTGTATGATATAATGGTTGATGTCGGTCTTGTATTCTGCGTGCCCCATGAGAGCAATGATGTCCTCTTCCCTCGCACCTGCGGCAGACATCCTTGTTGAAAAGGTTCGACGGCAAGAATGCGGAGTAAACTCATTTCCTAAACCCATAGCCTGCATTGCAGGGCGAAAACAGGATTTTAAAAAATAATCTTTGTTCATCGGCTTGCCGAAATCCTCGCCAAGTCGGCAGAAGATAGTTTCACCGTGATGATTTATGCAGTCGGTCACCATTTTTTGTATTTTTGGATGTATAGGGATTAGTCTGTTTTTGCCTGCCTCTGATTTAATGCCGGCGACAAAATAAGGAATGCCTTGCTCACTTATGTGAAACTGTTCTGTTGTGAGTGACAAAAACTCCGATACTCTAAAATTGAGATAACACATAATGTATGCGTAATCAGCATACGGTACTCGCCCTATGTTTTGCCGGATTAACTCTAATTGTACTTCCGTGAATCTTGTAGCATTGACTTCTTCGGGTTCGGGGAGCTCTATAAACTCGGCATAATTCTTGGCTACTATGTCTTGCTCCATAGCGTATTTATAGATTTTAGTTAAAAACACTTTAATTTTATGCAGTGCTGAAAATTTCAGACCGTCACACATTTTTGGCTTGTTCGTGACCTTATATGTACCTTTTCCGTTAGACAAGAGATATTTTAGCTTGCCTCCGGCGCCTTCCTCATGATGTGGGTTTTCATAATAATCCACGATTGACTGAAAATCAAATGTTTTTAACTCTCTAAACTTACGGTTGTATAACGATCGTAGTTTAACCCAAGCGGCATTGTAAGAGCTCTTGGCATCGTCGCTCAATTTTTGGTACGCCTTAGTTTTTAGCCAACGCTCGTGCAGTTGTGCAAATGTTATGTTAATGTTGCTTGTGGGGGCTGATTCGTAGTCCGTTAGAGCCTTGACCGCCTCTGTGCGCGTTGCGAATCCTCCAACATACACGCGCTTGCCTGTTATTGTTGAGGCAACATACCATGGCTTTGTTTTGCTGTCTTTACGGTAATAAATAGAGCCTGTGCCGTTTGCTCTCTTTGGCTGTCGTTTAGGTTTATCGGTTTGATTTTTTCCGCAATACGGACAATACACAAAATCGTCCTGTAGTTCTCGGTTACACCGTCGGTTTGTACATTTTTTCATTTTAACGCTCCTAAAAATGGGCGCAAAAATCCCCTGTAAAATGTTGTAATTTTCACAGGGTTGTGGTACAATATTATTGCTCTAATAAGTACCGTTGCACCCTTGTGTAGTGGTTTCCGCTCCGACTTGCGCCAACAGGTCAGGGCGGTTTTATTTTTGTTTATTATTTTATTTAACCTTTTTGCTTATAAGATTCATTTTTACAGTGCTATCAAAATTATCACTATCAAAGTATCTTAAGTCAGCTCCTACGGTTGACGGATTGAAGTTTTTACAATTATCTATGCTGACTTCAATCATTCCCTCGCTATGCGCTGAAATTGGATTGCTACAAACAACTTGGTTATAGCTCCTTCCGTCTAATATAACGGTATCAGCTTGTATAGTTATAGATTTATCCATTTTATTTTTAATGTAAAAATGAACATCAGTCTCATCATCTGAATACGGATATTGTTCTGTATCGCTGTAATATACAGTTATATCATTATCAGAATAAAGTTCAGTTAAAGTATCTTCAAATTCTGTAGGCTTTTCAGTAGGGGGTTCTGTCGGCTTCTTGGTAGGTGCTTCTGTTTCATTTTCATAACCGCTACTGTTAGTTGTTATTGAGTTCATTATTTTTTCTTCGTATTCATCGAAGATAGTGGATTGTGTTAGACCTTCGTTTCTAAACGCAATAAGATAGAGCTGCTTTTTAATCATTAAAGCGTATGAACTGCAAAATGTGTCTTCACCATCTTTGATATATGTAAATGTTGTGTGTAATGTTTTATGACCGTCAATTTCGATAATCTCTTTACTTTTTTGACTGTAAAGCTCGTAAGTCTCTTCGTTTGATTCAATTACGGAATCCATTAATTCTTCATTAAACAATTTTTCATCCACATCAATATCGGAACAACTCACATAAAATAAATCTCCTGCGGAATCATAATGGTAGTTATGCATACCATCATCAGCTTCGTCTGTTTCCCAATCGTCAGGAATCTCATAATCTACATAACTTAATGTATATGAAGCCATTTTTGACGATGTGCTTATGGTAGTTTCTGTTTCTTGTAGGTTGTTAGATTGGCTAACTTGCGAAATAGCCGTTACGACAACGGCGCATAAAATCAAAGCTATTAGCAAAGCAATGTAAAAATGTGAAGTGCGATATATAGGTTTTTTGTCAGAAGATGTTTCAGTACTGCTTGTGGGTTTGAATTTGTTTTTTTGATAGGCATGACATTCAGGGCAAAATACCGAATCGCTCGGTATCATATTACCGCATTTTTCGCACTTGTAAGGTTCTGCATTTTCAGGTTTGCTGTCCTTGAACAAGGCAATCTGTTCAATCTTTGTTCCGCATTCGTTGCAAAATTTTGAGCTGGCAGGAACCTCGGAACCGCATTTTTTGCATTTCATTTATAAATCCTCCTCTTTTTGATATATATATTGACAAAATATATATCATATACTAAAATAATATTGAAGAGGTTAGCGCCTTTTCATCCCTATTTTTGACCGCTCATAGTGCCAGCTGTGGGCGGTCTTTTTTTGGGGGGTTAGCAAAGTCCGTTCTATGGGACTTTGTAATATATTGCCAGCATTTACCACTTGAAATTGTCGAACAGAGGTTCTATAATTATAAGTAAAGAAATCTTTTTGAAAGAAGTTGACAATATGTACGATTACCGAAAAATGATTGATGAAATGCTATCAAAAATCAAAAGCGAAAAGAAGCTTAAAAAGATTTTTGAATACATATGTTTTGTTTATTTGAAAAAGTAAAACAATAGTTTCGGACGGCGGTTAAGCCGTCCTTTTTTTATGTAATCAATTTTTGAATTAAAGTTATAATTTGTTCTCGTTCTGATTCTGAAAGATTTACAAAATTTGAAACTATTTTTTTTTCGATGTCGGTTAAATTAAATTCGCTCGCTAAATCATCGATTAAACTTTGCGGAGTGTCAAGAAACATTTCACCCTCGCCTCTCTCAAGCCATAAAGGGTTGACGCTATATGTTTTACAAACAAGATTAAGCATCATATCTTTTAACTCAACTCTGTTTAACTCTAAATTAACCACAACGGATTTACTTACACCCATTTTTTCACCGAATTTAGGTTGTGAAAGTCCGAGTTCATTTCTAACCATTTTTAAACGATCTCCTGCGGTCATTTGTTAATCACCACCTCTCTTTGATATTGTTATTATATCAAATGTGGTGTTGTTTGTCAACAACATTTTGATAAAAAAACCTAAAAAAATATTGCAAAAAGGTGTTGACTAACAACGAAATAAGTGTTATAATGTTGTCACAGAACAACAAGGAGGTGAACATATTGAAATCGTTTATTGAAACAAAAACATCAGCAGAACAACTTATTAAATTGCTCAAACAGTTGTCGGAATCTCAGCAGGCTTACATCAGCGGATATACTCAGGCTCTTGCAGACAGTCAGCAGAAATCAGCATAAACATAAAGAAGATGATTAGAAAATGTCAGGTGCTTGATGTTGCTCCAAGGCAGTTTTTTAAGCAGTCTGCTTAACTTGTTACCTCAGAAAGGAATGATAAAAATGGCACTAACCATATATGCGGTAGTTGCTACCGTATTTCAGACAAGACAGGAATTTACATCTCACAGCTTGCGAGAATGTGCATTGAGTTTGCCCTGCCGAGAATTGAAATTCAGGAAGGCGTCAAGGTTGAAAAAATAAAATAGGAGGTGTGAAAGATGATTGACGAAATCCTTATCAATCCTAAGACGGGCGAGCCGTACAAGAATGTACCGCCCAAGATTGCCGCACAATATCTCGACATTACTCCCGAGTTTGTTTATAACGGACTGCGTGAGCAGAGACTGCCGATAGGCACGGCTTGCCTGTTCAAAGGCGGTAAATGGTCGTATAACATTCCGCTTGAAAGGCTCATAGACTACGCCACAAAATGTAATGTTATTATTGCGAAAGGAGTGTAACAAATGCGGTTAAGAGATTACCCGACAAAAAGAAAGCTACTCAAAGATATTGAAAACCTCATAGCAGAGAACAGACATCTCGGCATTGAGTTGAGAAACGCAAGAACAGACCTTGCACTTGAAAAAACAGCGTCAAGCGGTTATCGTCACGAAAACCGAGAGCTAAAACGCAAGCTCAAAGCCCTTGAAACACCTGAATCCGAATCCTTCGGTTTTGAATGTGTGGGGGTCAGTAAATGAAAAAGGGAACAACAGTCGAAAGCGGATATGATGTTGAGGGACGCTGGTGTCTGAAACTCAAAAAAGCTAAAGGCAAGTTTACGCTTGATGAAATAATTGAAGCGGCGAAAGAATGGGAAGAAGATTACTATGCCGTGATTATTAAAGCAATGGGCGATGAGACAGCACAGTATTACGATGATGACCTTGAGGGGGATTACGTGACGCTATATCGTGCTACAGATTTTATCAGCAAGGAGGTGTAACCGATGAAAAGATTAACTTTAAATCAAGACAGCGAAATCAAGGTTAAGGACATCTACGGCAAAATGCACGACTGCAAAGATGTACCAAACGAGTTCTACGGCTGTATTCGCAAACTTTACGATTACGAAAATACAGGGTTCAATCCCGAAGAGATTGAAATAATTGTAGAAGCTCTTGAAGATATGCGTGACAAACTGCGTGAAGCCGGCAGACCAAATGCATACAGTGTGAGCAACTGTTGTAAAACCCTTAACACTATTCTTAAAGTAAGGGAAAAAAGAAAAATCCGCTGAAGTTCTGCAAAGCCTCAACGGACAAAGAAAAATACCTTAATTAAATGATAGACAATTTTAAGCGAATTGTCAAGGAGGACTTTAATATGTCAGTAAAAATATCAGCTTTTGAAATCGAAAATGTAAAAAGAGTAAAGGCGGTTGCTTATGAACCGACCGAAAACGGACTTACCGTGTTGGGCGGTAAAAACGGACAGGGCAAGACATCTGTTCTTGACGCAATTGCGTGGGCTCTCGGCGGTAATCGTTTCGCTCCGTCTGCTCCGTACCGTGAGGGTTCAACAATTCCGCCACACCTTAAAATCAAACTTTCAAACGGCGTTGTAGTAGAGCGTAGCGGTAAGAACAGCAGTCTTAAAGTAATTGACACCGCAGGCAACAAAGGCGGACAGGCTTTGCTTGACGCATTTATCAGTAACTTTGCTCTTGACCTGCCGAAATTTATGAATGCAACCGGCAAGGAAAAGGCTGACACGCTCTTGCAGATTATCGGTGTAGGCAACAGAGTTTACGAGCTTGAAACGCAGGAAACACAGGTGTATAACGAGCGCCGTGCTATCGGTCAGATTGCAGACCAAAAGAAAAAGTTCGCCGCCGAAATGCCCGAATACGAAGGCGTGCCGAATGAACCTGTATCAGCCTCTGAACTTATCAATAAACAGCAGGAAATTCTTGCACGCAACGGTGAAAATAACCGCCTGAGAGCAGAAAAAGATAACCTTGAAAGCCGTGCCAACAATTTGCAGAGCGAAATCAACAGGCTTAACGAGGATTTGAGAAAATACAATTCCGAACTTACAAAAGTGCTTGCACAGCTTGAACAGAGCAGAAAGACCGTTGCCGAACTGCACGATGAAAGCACGGCGGAGCTTGAAAGAAACATTACCGAGATTGACGAAATTAACCGCAAAGTCAGAGCAAACCTTGATAAAGCGAAAGCTGATGAGGACGCAAAGGAATATTACGGCAAGTACGCCGATATGACGGCACAGCTTGAAGAAATCCGCAAAACAAAATATGACTTGCTCAACAACGCAAATTTGCCCCTTGACGGCTTATCGGTTGAAAAGGGCGAGCTTACATATAACGGTTTTAAGTGGGACAACATGAGCGGTTCTGAACAGCTTCGTGTTGCTACGGCAATTGTTCGCAAACTCAATCCCGAATGCGGATTTGTCCTGCTTGACAAGCTCGAACAAATGGATACCGACACACTCAAAGACTTTGCAAAATGGCTTGAATCAGAGGGATTGCAGGCTATTGCAACAAGAGTTTCAAACGGTGATGAATGTTCAATCATCATTGAGGACGGTTATATTAAGTCCGAAACAACCACACCTGTTACAACACCGACTTGGACAGAAGGAGAGTTTTAATTATGGCTACAAGAACTACAGCTAAAACAACAGCAAAAACAAATACAAATGAATGTGTAATCAAATGCAATCCGCACAGAGAGCTTGCTTGCGGTTATACCAAGGTCAAGATTATGCCTGAAAACTATTCGAGAATTGTTTTGATTGCAGGTATGACAGGCAAGTCAATACAGGATTTGACAAACGAACTGCTCAACTACGCAATCGACTATGTTGTTATTGATGTTGACGGTAATAAAATCAATTTTTCAGATGTACAGGGGGTAAGATAATGAACATCACAAGAGGTAAAATCAAGTCGGCGCAAAAAGTTGTAATTTACGGTCCTGAGGGTATTGGCAAGTCAACCTTTGCTTCACAGTTTCCAAACCCTCTGTTTATCGACACGGAGGGCAGCACAAAAAATCTTGATGTTGCAAGAATGGATAAGCCGACATCGTGGACTATGCTCAAAAGTCAGCTTGAATATATCAAAAGCAATCCGACTGTATGCAAGACGGTTGTCATTGACACAATCGACTGGGCAGAACAGCTTTGTATTGATGATATTTGCTCAAAGTACGGCAAAAAAGGTATTGAGGATTTCGGCTACGGAAACGGCTATGTTTATGAAAAAGAGGAGTTCGGCAGATTTTTGAACAGCCTTGAAGATTTGATTGACAGAGGTATCAATGTTGTGCTTACCGCACACGCACAGCTCCGCAAGTTTTCACAGCCTGATGAAATCGGTGAATATGACCGCTGGGAGCTTAAACTCGGCAAAAAGACCGCTTCACAGATTTCTCCGCTTGTAAAAGAATGGGCGGATATGGTGCTTTTCGCAAACTATAAAACAGTAGCAGTTGCAACCGACAAAGACGGCAAAAAGTACAAGGCACAGGGCGGAGGAAGAGTAATGTACACGCTTCATCACCCTTGTTGGGACGCAAAGAATCGTCACGGACTGCCCGAAGAAATGGATTTTAGCTACGCAGGCATTGCCTATATTTTTAATGATGTCGCACCTGCAAATAACGCTTCTGCTCCGCAGAATCCGATACCTCAGCCACCTAAGGCAGAGCCTGTGACACAGCCTGTGCCACAACCTCCGCAGATTGAAAAAGCTCCTGAGCCTGTACCACCTGCACCTATGCCACAGAATGACAAGTCTGTCAATATTCCCGAGGGCATACCAAAAGCTCTTGCCGACCTTATGAGAGCTAACGGTGTTGATGAAAGCGAAATCAGACAGGCGGTGTTTACACAGGGACACTACCCTTACGATACACCAATCACAAACTATGACCCACGATTTATTAGCGGTTGCCTTGTGGGAGCGTGGAATAAGGTATTCGAAGTGATACAGAGCAACCGTGACTTACCGTTTTAATAAGAAAGGAAGATGTATAAATGGATAGAGAATTCGGTTGGAACGACGAAATAACCGAAGAGGGCGGAAATTACGAACCGCTCCCCGAGGGTGATTATGATTTTACAGTAGCAAAGGTTGAGCGTGCTCGCTCACAGGGGAAAGGTAAACTGCCACCATGCAATATGGCGAAAGTGACTTTTGATGTGTGGGGAGCAGATGACAAGCGAGAAATTACAGTTAATTTCGTACTGCACTCCTCGCTTGAATGGAAGCTGTCACAGCTCTTTTTGTCTGTGTCAATGAAAAAGCATGGTGAACCGCTCCGCATGGACTGGACAAGCATTATCGGCAAGAAAGGTAAATGTCAGGTTATCATCCGCAAATATGTCAAGAATGACGGCACAGAGGGCGTAACAAATGACATCAAGTATTTCTATGCCTACGATGAACAGGTGACGACGATATCGCCTACCGTAGCACAGTCTGCACCTCAGCAGTATGTACAGCCTACATATCCGCCACAGTATAACACACAGCCTGCAACGCCAAATACTGCGATGCCGAATAACTGGACACCGGGTAGCTTTTAATGCAACTTCGACCGTATCAGAATGAAGCAAAGAATGCCGTTTTCTCCGAGTGGGAAAGCGGCAATCTAAAAACATTACTTGTCTTGCCTACAGGCTGTGGCAAGACTATAGTTTTTGCAAAAATCACCGAAGAATGTGTCCGTCGAGGTGACAGGGTGCTGATACTTGCCCATCGTGGAGAATTGCTCGACCAAGCGGCGGACAAAATCCAAAAAGCAACAGGGCTTAATTCGTCAGTCGAAAAAGCCGAGCAAAGTTGCATAGGTTCGTGGAACAGGGTTGTTGTAGGCTCTGTACAGACGCTTATGCGTGAGAAAAGACTGTCAAACTTTGACAGCGATTACTTTGATACAATCATTATTGATGAAGCACATCACTCAATCAGCGACAGTTATCAGCGTGTGCTTGAGCATTTTGACAATGCGAAAGTGTTGGGCGTTACCGCAACACCCGACCGAGGAGATATGAAAAATTTAGGAACAGTATTTGATTCGCTTGCGTATGAATACACACTCCCTAAGGCTATCAAAGAGGGATATCTGTCACCGATTAAAGCTGTGACAATACCGCTTACACTTGACCTTTCGGGAGTTGCCGCACAGGCAGGAGATTTTAAAGCAAGCGACATTGACACGGCACTTGATCCGTATCTTTATCAGATTGCCGAGGAAATGAAAAAATACTGTAAGAACCGTAAAACTGTTGTGTTTTTACCACTTGTAAAAACATCGCAGAAATTTAAAGACATTTTGAACGAAAAAGGCTTTAAAGCGGCAGAGGTCAACGGCAACAGCGAAGACAGAACAGAGATATTGCAGGACTTTGAAAACGATAAATACAATGTCTTGTGTAACTCAATGCTTTTAACCGAGGGTTGGGACTGCCCAAGCGTTGACTGCGTTGTCGTTTTAAGACCTACAAAGGTTCGGGGGCTTTACTGCCAAATGGTCGGCAGAGGTACAAGACTTGCTCCAAACAAGACGGAGCTTTTGCTACTCGACTTTTTGTGGCACACCGAAAGGCACGAACTTTGCAGACCTGCACATCTTATTTGCGACAACGAAGAGGTCGCACAAAAAATGACCGAAAACTTATCAGAACAGGCAGGCTGTCCGATTGATATTGAAGAAGCGGAGGAAAAGGCAAGCGAAGATGTTGTTGCTCAGCGTGAAGAGGCGCTTGCAAATCAGCTTGCGGAAATGCGAACACGCAAACGCAAACTTGTAGATCCGTTGCAGTACGAAATGTCAATTCAGGCGCAGGACCTTGCAGGATATGTTCCGGCATTCGGCTGGGAATGTTCACCGCCTACAGACAAACAGAAAGCAAAACTTGAAAAGCTCGGAATATTCCCCGATGAAATCCAGAGTGCCGGAAAAGCTAAACTTATTCTTGACAGGCTCGAAAAGCGAAGAATTGAGGGATTAACCACACCTAAACAAATCCGTATGCTCGAAAGCAGAGGCTTTCAGCACGTGGGCAAATGGCAGTTTGACGAAGCGTCAGCTTTGATTTCAAGGATTGCCGCAAACGGTTGGAGAACTCCGAAAAACATTGACCCGAAACAATATGTACCGCAAAGCGAGGTGAATACGGTTGGACTTACTTAATGCACTTGAATACATCAGCCCGTCAGAGCTTGATTACCAAGAATGGGTAAATGTCGGAATGGCACTCAAACAAGAGGGATACAGCGTAAAGGACTGGGACGATTGGAGCAGAGCAGACAACCGCTATCACAACGGTGAGTGTGAAAAGAAATGGCAGAGCTTTAACGGCTCTGCTTCACCTGTCACAGCAGGCACGATAGTCCAAATGGCAAAGGACAGAGGAATGACTTTCCGTGAATCGAAAGAACTCGGCTGGGATGATGAAATCGCTTTTGAACAGGGCGATATCGGAGTAACAGCCTGTGAGGGAGTTAAGTTTCACGAACCTGCAAACTGGAATCCTGTGAATGAAGTTATAACCTACCTTGAAACCCTCTTTGACAGTTCCGAAAATGTCGGCTATGTAACCGAAACTTGGGAAAAAAACGATAACGGCAAGGTTAAATATCTGCCTACAAAGGGCAGTTGTGACCGTACAGCAGGTGAGCTTATTGCCGCCCTCAACAATTGTGACGGTGATATTTCAAATGTATTCGGCGATTACAAACCCGAGGCAGGAGCGTGGATAAGGTTTAATCCGTTGGACGGTAAGGGTGTTAAAAACGAGAATGTAACCGATTATCGCTACGCTCTGGTGGAATCTGACTGTATGGCTCTTGAAGAACAAAATGCAATCATCAGAGAGCTTGAACTGCCTGTTGCGGTGCTTGTTTATTCGGGCGGAAAATCAGTCCACGCTATAGTTAAGATTGATGCCGCAAACTATGACGAATACCGCAAAAGGGTTGATTATCTCTACAATGTATGCCATAAAAACGGCTTTGAAATCGACAAGCAAAACCGCAATCCGTCAAGGCTGAGCCGTATGCCCGGTGTTATCCGCAACGACAAAAAGCAGTTTATTATTGACACTAACATCGGTAAATCAGACTTTGCCGAATGGAAAGACTGGGTGGAAAGTATCAACGATGACTTACCCGACCTTGACAACCTTGCGGATTTTTTTGAAAATCCTCCCGAACTTGCTCCGCCTCTGATTGAGGGAGTATTGCGACAGGGACATAAAATGCTCCTCGGCGGACCCTCAAAAGCAGGTAAGTCATTTGGTCTTATCGAATTGTGTATTGCAATTGCCGAGGGAACAGAGTGGTTTGGCTTTAAGTGTGCACAGGGCAATGTCTTGTATGTGAACCTCGAACTTGACCGTGCGTCCTGTTTTCACAGATTCAAGGACGTATATGAAGCACTTGGACTTGAACCAAATAACTTAAACAGAATTGATATTTGGAACTTGCGTGGCAAGTCCGTGCCTATGGATAAGTTAGCGCCTATGCTCATACGCAGAGCTTTAAAAGGCAACTTTATAGCTGTTGTGATTGACCCGATATACAAGGTTATTACAGGTGATGAGAACAGTGCGGATCAAATGGCACACTTCTGCAACCAGTTTGACAAGGTATGTACAGAAATCGGTTGTGCGGTAATCTACTGTCACCACCATTCAAAAGGTGCTCAGGGCGGTAAAAAGTCAATGGACAGAGTTTCGGGTTCGGGTGTTTTCGCTCGTGACCCTGACGCACTCCTTGACCTTACAAAACTGGAAATCAGCGATGATTTGATGAAACAGCAAAAGGATGAAAGAACCTGTAAAATCTGCAAAGACTGGATAGGTCGCTTCAACAAAATCAGTGAAGTGTGTTCGCAGGATGATTTGGTAATGGCAAATAATATGATTGACATTGCACGCAAAACGCTTCCTGAGCAGTCTTTTAAGCTGATGATGTCAGATGTTGCCCGTGCCGAAAAAACCGTAAAAGGGATGTCAGCGTGGAGAATAGAGGGTACTCTGCGAGAGTTTCCGGCATTTGATGCACTTAACCTTTGGTTTGATTATCCGATACACAAATCAGATACAACAGGTGTGTTGAAAGACTGTAATTTTGAGGGCGATTTTAACATCAAAGGCTCACCCTACAAAAAGAATTTCAGCAAGAAAAAGAGTGAATCGGAACGCAAGCAGGAACAAAACAACGCCCTCGAAACAGCGTTTAGCGGTGCTGAGGAAAACGGTCAGGCAAATGTAGCTGACTTAGCAGAATATATGGGAAAGTCCGAAAAAACGGTCAGACGATACATAAAAGAGCACGGCGGTTTTTGGATAGACGGCGGTGAAGTAGGACGAAAGGACACGGACAAAGTCGAATAATTTGTCTGTCTGTCCGAGGGACAAAGTCGATAAATTTTATGTCCCTGTCCGTGTCCCTGAGAGGGACAAAGTCGATAAAAAATCGAAAATGTCCCTCTCGGACAAAAACAGGGACAAAGTCGATAAATTATCGAGAATGTCCGAGGGACAGACAAAACTATATATACTACCGTATATATAAACGATGTCCGTTCCCTAAGGTCACAGGGGTGAAGTAGTTGTGCGAAGCTTACGCACAACAACTCCTTCCCCTGACCTGTGACTAGAAGCAAAATTCAAAAATTAAAAGTAGCTTTAATGCTTTAAAGGAGTGAAATATAAAAATGGATTTTTTTATGGCGATGATACCGCCGACCGTAACTGCACAGGAACATAAAGTTATGGTAAAAAACGGCAAACCTGTTTTTTACAATCCGCCCGAGGTGAAACAGGCAAGAGAAAAACTCACATCACATTTGGCAAAGTTCAAACCGTCAGAACCGTACAAGTCGGGTGTCAGACTGATAACAAAGTGGTGCTTTCCTCGTGGTAAACATCAGGACGGCGAATATCGTATAACAAAACCTGACACGGACAATCTGCAAAAAATGCTAAAAGACTGTATGACCGCTCTCGGCTTTTGGTCTGATGACGCACTTGTCGCAAGTGAGGTATGTGAAAAGTTTTGGGCAGAGGTTTCGGGTATTTACATCAAGGTGGAAGAACTGTGAATATCTCGGAAGTTAAACGCAACCTTGAAAGAGTTGTGCTGTACAATGGAGCAGAATACATTCTGAAAGGCTGTATCATCAGGCGGAATACAACGGGTCGGTTTTACTATCAGGCAGAGCTTATGGACACCAAAGCCAAAAGCTCGTTGATTGTAACTGCACTTGATAAGATTGACGAAAGGAGAGCAAACTATGAAAGCGAGAATACCCGTTAAGCTGAAAAGAGAGGCTATGGCGGAGATTAACCGCCTTGCCGACAGGGAATATCAGAAGGTCAAGGACAAAGAAATCAATGACCTGACAAGGCGAATTTTTAAGACTATGATTTTTGCTTTGTATCAGGACTTTGGCTTTGGCAGTGACAGATGTGCGAAGGCACTAAAGTCTATGACCGAAATAATCGAACACTCCGACACTGACGAAGTGTTTTGGGAGCATATCGACAGGGTTGTCATCGACAAGCTGAAACTTGAATTTGACAAACGGGATTACACCGACAACGGAAAAGTTGTTAATTTTGAAGGAGAGCGAAGAAAATGAAACTCAGACAGGAAATCAATAACACTCGTGATATGATTGACGGTGAACTCAATCGCATTATGGTCACAGATGATATAGAAGAGATAAGAGGGTTGACATATTATTTATTCTGCAACATAAATGACCTTATCCGCAAGAACCAACAAAGAATTGCCAAATTGTTGAGAGGTGAAGAAAATGATTGATTGCTCAAAAACAGAGAATTATTTTGTTGAGAAGCTGAGGATGACGAAAAGAACAAGGGAGGAAGGATGCAAAATTAAATGTTCCGAGTGTCCGCTGTCCTGTCAGAATAACGGGACATCTGAATTTACGAGCTGTATAACTTTTGAAATGCTCTACCCCGAAAAGGCAATCGAAATCGTTCAGAAGTGGAGCGATGAACATCCGCAAAAGACATTTCTTACGGAGTTCTTGAAGAACTATCCGAATGCTCAGCTTAGAATAGACGGAACACCTAGAGGTGTATGTCCTTATCACTTAGGACTGATTAGCAGAGATAATTGCAGAAAAGACCATAACTGTGTTAAGTGTTGGAATCAGCCTATCGAGGGCGGTGAAGAGCGATGGCATTTCCTGAAAAGTTAAAAGCATTAAGGCTTAAAAATGGATTAACGCAAGATGAGTTGGGTGAAAAGCTCTATTTGAGTAGGGCGAGCATTTCGAGTTATGAAATCGGAAGAAATGAGCCTACTATTGAAACCATAATTGCTGTAGCGGATTTATTTAACATCACAACAGATGAATTGTTGAAGTGAGGTGTGAACACAATGACTAACTTTGAAAAAATCAAACAGATGTCAATTGATGAAATGGCTCGGAGTTGTATGGACTTTTTCAGTTGCCCGTACGGCACTCCGTATGTCGGTTGCGCTATGGAAGAGCGATTCAATGGCAGTTGTATTGATTGCACAAAACATTGGCTTGAAAATGAGGTAGAAGAAAATGAAAGATATTAAAAACATTACCGTTAATTACGATAACAATGAAAGCAAGACGATTACAAAGGGACTTGTTATTGATTTTGGTAAACTTGATAACGATGAGGGCGATGTTTGCTTTAGTATGTGCAACATCAAAGGCAAGGATTTGTATTTGATTGTAAACACTGTTATTTCGTTGGCACAGAAACTTGGTATGCTTGATGAGGAGCGTGAAGTAGATTGACAGCTAAACCGATAACAATCACTTGTCAAAAATGCGGAATTAAAGTTATTACACTTTGTACTAAAACAAAATACTGCCCAATTTGCCGGAAAGAAATCCTTAGCGAAAAGGCCAAAGAGAGGGAAAGAAAAAAAGCGTTATCTAAATCTAAAAAATCTAAAATACCATTCAGACCGTTGACCGATATTTCTGAATTTCTATTTTGTAAATATAATTTTCTCGGTGAATCTGTTAAACAGATTGCAAAAGATTATGAACGCAATCCTTCTCAAGTCCGGCAGGTAATTCAAACAGCAAAGGCGAACGGAAATTATCAAAAGCACATTGACAAGTATAAAGCCATGATAGGACGATAAGATGAGAACTTTCGACTTAACTTTTGCTCGACGGCTCGAGCAAGTAATGACCGAACGGAATATTTATCCTTCGGACCTTTCGCGTAAGTCCGGAGTGAGCCGGTCAAATATTTATAATTACATAGCAGGAACAAGTCAACCGTCTGCGTACAATGTTAAGCGCATAGCTCTGGCATTATCAACATCGGCAGATTGGTTGCTCGGATTAGTAGATTAAAAAAACAGTCCCTTACTTGGGACGCAAAATAGTTTAAAATAGAGTTATGATGCAAGAGGACTATTGCATTGTAGCTCTATTTATTATTTTACAAAGCAAAATTATGATTAAACGAAAAAAAGTAACAACGGACTGGATTGTCCGCCAAATCCGTGAGGGTAAGGCATATAGGTTTTATTTAACAGCTGATTGGCAAAGAGTTCGAGATGCAAAAAAAGCGAAAGAACATTACGAATGCGAACGCTGTCGTGCTGTGGGTAAGTACAGCCCTTGCGAGGCAGTACATCACAAACTATATCTCAAAGTAAGACCTGACCTTGCTCTCGACATCAACAACCTCGAATGCCTTTGCAAGGACTGCCATTACAAAGAACATCACAAGTACGAATCAAAAAAATTAAAAGATGAGTTTGCTGAGAGGTGGTAAGTCAAAAAAGACATACCCCCGGGTAAAAAATCGAAAAATTCCGAGGTCAATGGATAACGGTGTAAAGGCACGACAGTTTGGTCTCGCGCACGCACACGAGAAATTTTGAGGAGAGGAGAAACATAATGGCACAGATTAAAATTGCAGAAATCAAGGACAGCTTGATTGAACAACTGGACTTGAAAGGTGCAAACATTGAAGTCTATAGAGATTTAATTGACAGCTATATTTTTTGTACAAAACTTGAGCGTAAAATGCAGGCGGACATTCGCAAAAATGGCTTGACATACAAAGCTATCAGCGCCACAGGCAAAGAGTATATTAAGGACAACCCCTCGGTAAAAAATGCAGTAATGTACAACAAACAGCGCTTAGCGATTCTCTCACAAATGGGGTTGTCGATTGACAAAGTTGAGAGTGAATCTGATGACGAACTGTAAAGTCATAGATGAGTACATAGCCCTTGTTAAAAGCGGTAAATATAGTGTATGCCGTGAACAAATTCAGCTAATAAAGTTTGTCAAAAACGTCTTTGAGAATGAAGAAATCTATGTTGACGAAGAACAGCTTGAAAAGTATTTGGCTTTGCAGAAATATTTTCCTTATAAACTTTTCGAGTGGGAAAAATTTTGCTTCGCTTTGCATAACTGCACCTACTCTGCTCCCGGTGTTTTAAGATTCCCTGATTTGGTTTGTGTAGTCGGAAGAGGAACTGGAAAAAACGGTTATCTTGCTTTTGAAGATTTTGCTTTGGTAACTCCGGTCAACGGTGTGCGAAACTACGATATTGATATTTGCGCAACGTCCGAAGAACAAGCACAAACGAGTTTTAATGATATTTATGAAATCTTGGAAAATAATGCGTCAAAAATGCAGCGGCATTTTAAGTGGAATAAAACCAAAATCACTAATATAAAAACAAACTCGACGATTAGATACAGAACATCAAACAGCAAAACGAAAGACGGCGGCAGACCGGGCAAGGTAGATTTTGATGAAAAACACGCTTACGAAAATTATGACCTCATTAACGTTTTTACTACAGGTTTAGGCAAAAAACCTTTACCACGTAGGACGACAATAACCACGATGGGAGATGTTCGTGACGGGCCGCTCGATAACGAACTTTCGGAAGGGCTTGAAGTTTTAAATGGTGATGCCTTGGATAACGGGACGCTCTATTTCATTTGTCGCTTAGACGATGAAAAAGAGGTTTATAATCCCGAAAACTGGTATAAAGCAAATCCGTCTTTACAATATTTCCCTGATTTACAAAGAGAAATAAAGAAAGAATTTGAAGAATGGAAAAAAGATAAAATCAATAATTCAGCGTTTATGACTAAGCGAATGAATATCCCAAAAGGCACAGAAGCCCATCCTGTTACTTCTTGGGACAATATCAAAGCTACAAACAGACCTCTTCCCAACCTTGAGGGCAAGCCGTGTGTTTTTGGTATTGACTATACAAAAACGACCGACTTCTTAGGTATAGGCTTAATGTTTTTGATTGACAACGAAATCGCATGGAAACCATTTTCGTGGTATTGCTCGCAATCTGCAGATTTGGGCAGGATTAAATTCCCTTATGCTCAACAGCCTGACTTAAAAAGAGTAGACGGAGCAGAAATACCTCCTGAAATTGTAGCTGATTGGTTGAAAGAACAAAAAAAGCATTACAACATCGTCGGTGGAGCATTGGACAGTTACCGTTATACATTACTCAAAGAGCCGTTAATGCAGTTAGGATTTGAGTGTGACCGCAAAGGGCGAAATAACCTTAAACTTGTTAGACCGTCGGACAAAATGCTTGTTGCTCCTCTGATTGCCTCTGATTTTGCAAATCACAGGATAATTTGGGGCGACTCGCCTCTGATGAGATGGTACACAAACAATACATCAGCGTTTGAGGACAAAAACGGCAACATAAGCTACGGTAAGATTGAGCCGAAATCAAGAAAGACAGACGGATTTATGGCGTTTGTTGCCGCATACACACAGATTGAAATGTTAAAGCAAAATCAGCCGATGACGGTTGATGAAATCAGGAATTGCTTTAATGCGATTGTTTTTTAAAAGGCAGGTGAGAAAATGAAAATTATTAATTATTTTCGTAGTGTTTTTGGCAAAAAAGATGCCGTTGCAGCGGAATTTAACTCTGAAAATTACTCGACTGAACAGAGTTTTCATCTGACCGAACTTGCTTTATTTACTGCGGTTGACTTTATTGCTCGAAGTTTGGCGAAGTGCGAATTTGTGACGGTAAACAACAACCGAGAAAGTCGCAAGGCTGAATATTATCTTTGGAACTATTCGCCGAATAAGCATCAAACCAAAATTGAATTTTTTACGCAGGCTGTTGCAAAGTTGATTTTTGACAATGAACTGTTAATTATCGAAACAGCCGACAATCAGCTTTTAATTGCGGACAGTTTTTCAAGAACAGAACACGCACTGATTGATGATTCTTTCAGCGGTATTACTTGCCGAAATTTTACATATCAGCGAACTTTTTTTGAAAGTGAAGTAATTTATCTCCAATACAATAACTTTGCTTTGAAAGGCTTATTAGCCGATATGTGCAACACTTATGAACAATTAATGTTGTCGGCTCAGGAAAGGTACAACAAGGCGGTCGGACATAAAGGTATTTTGGAACTTGAAAATTATAGCTTTGGCGACGAAAATTTTGCCGAAACTTATAACAAAGTTTTAGCTAAACAGTTTAAAGCTTTTTACTCGAACAAAAATGCCGTTATGCCGATTTTTAAGGGGATGAAATACTCCGAGCCGTCAACAGACGCGGGAAAAACTACGAACAGCGAGATAAACGATATCCAAAAATTAAAAGCTGAGGCATATACGATTGTCGGAAATGCTTTGCATATTCCGCCGGCAATTTTAAGCGGTGAAGCCTCTCAGCTCTCAGACGCTATGGATTGTGCTATTGGTAATGCAATTGATCCGATTGCAAATATGTTTGAGCAAGAGATTACAAAAAAGAGATTCGGAGCTAACGAATTTAGCAAAGGTAATTATCTGCTGATTGACACAACGACAGTCAGACACATTGACGCAATCAGTCAGGCAAACAATCTTGATAAGTCAATAGCCAGCGGTGTGCTGACACCTGCGCAGGCTCAAAAATATTGCAATATGCTTCCTTGCTCGGAAGCTTGGGCACACATATATTACCTTACCAAAAATTACCAAACAATAACAAACGCTCTGAAAGGTGGTGAATAAATGAAAAGTAGAAATTACAACATCAAGCAGATTGCTGAAAATCAGAGTGTCTTGCAGATATATCTTTATGGCGAAATCGAGCCGAGCTATTTGAATATTTGGGGCGACCTCGTAGAATCCAAAACAAGTGCCGAATATATCCGTAAAGCAATTGAAAAAGCAGGTGAAATTGAAGGCATTGAAATCTACATCAATTCCGTGGGCGGATTCGTCGATGAAGGTGTAACTATTTACAACCTGCTCAAACGGCAGAGTGTGCCCGTCACTGCATACATTGACGGTATGGCTTGTTCAATCGCCTCTGTTGTCGCAATGGCGGCTGACAAGATTGTAATGCCGTCAAACACAACGATGATGATTCATCATGCAATCGGTGGTTGTTACGGAAATGCGATGGAACACAGAGAATTTGCAACCCAGCTCGACAAAATCAGCGAAGCAAGCACAAATTCTTATCTTGTGCACGCAGGCGATAAACTCACGAGGGAAACCCTCGAGCCGCTTCTTAATGCTGAAACATTTCTGACTGCGCAGGAAGCTTTTGACATCGGCTTGTGTGACGAAATTCTTGATCCGGTTGATTTAACCGATTCAAAAGAAATCGTTGATGATGCACAGCAGAAGAAAAATCCAAAAGCAAAACAGGCAGCGGCAGAGCTTTTAAAAATGCTCGGAACAAAGCCTGACCAGCAGACACCACCCGAGCCAAAACTGAAAAATCCCGAAGAAAAGGATAGCTTTGGCTTTATTGAAGAATACTTCAAAAACAAAAATTATTTATAAAGGAGATTAAAAAATGAAGAATCTTGATGCGATTAAGAACGCAAAAGCAAAGTTTGCGCAGAACTTGAAAACTGCCATTGATTCAAAAGACGAAACAAAAATGACCGATGCACTCAATGCCTACGCTGACAGTATTCAGCAGTCAATCATTGAGGTCGCACAGGAAATCGGCGAAACAGCCGACAACACAATTCTTGCAAAGAGAGGATTCAGACAGCTTACATCGGCAGAACAGAAGTTTTATGACACTGTTGTTCAGGCGGCAAAATCGAATAATGTAAAGCAGGCACTTTCGAATCTTGATGCGACTATTCCGCAGACAATCCTCGACACGGTGCTCGATGACATTACAAACAATCATCCGCTTCTTGACGCCATCAAAATTGAGAATACATACGGTGCTGTTAAAGCGATTTTTGCGACAGACACAAAACAGCTTGCATCTTGGGGCGAACTTGCGGCAACAGTAACTCAGGAACTTTCGGGATCAATCACTAAGAAGGATTTTGAAGATTCAAAGGTTTCGGCATATGTACCTGTTCCTAAGTCAATGCTTGATCTTGGCGCTGCATATATCGACGCATATGTCCGCAGAATCCTTGCTGATGCTCTTGCATATGCCCTTGAGGACGGTTTTATCAACGGTGACGGTAATAATAAGCCAATCGGTATGCTCAAGGATGTTGATGGTGCTGTTACAAAGGGTGCTTATGCCGATAAGTCAGCGACTGCCCTCACAAGTCTTGATGTTAAATCATACATGGCTGTTGTGGCTAAGCTTGCAAAGGATAAAGGCGGAAAGATTAAATCTATCCCTGTAGTTGACCTTATTGTTAATCCTGCAGATTATCTCTCTAAGGTTGTGCCTGCAACAACCGTTCTTGCGACAGACGGTACATACAAAAACGATATTTTCCCTTATCCTACAAGAGTATTTCAGAGCGAAATGATTGCGGAAGGCACAGCTGTAATCGGTCAGCTTTCAAAGTACAGAGCTTGTGTTTCAACGGGCAAAGAAGGAAAAATTGATTATTCCGATCAGTATCAGTTTGTACAGGATAACCGAGTTTATCTTGTCAAGACCTATGCAACAGGTTTTGCTGTTTCTTCAAATGATTTTATTAAGCTCGACATTTCAGGTCTTAAGCCGCGTGAAATCAAGGTAACTCTTAATCAGACAGCAACAGCTTAATTTTTCACGGAGGTGTTGAACAATGGGAATCACGAACGATGTAGTTAATATGCTTGATTTTGACCGTGAATACATTGAAACAGATGAAAGCACAAAGTCGAAAATTGAACTGATTATAGCCAATGGTAAACAGCACCTCCGCGATTACAACCCTTTGCTTACCGATGAGGACTTTGAAAGACCCACAAGGGCAAGAAGTTTACTGTTTGACTACTGCAGATATGCTTACTCAAATGCAGTTGAAATGTTTGACCACAATTTTGAAAACGAAATTTTGAAATTAAGGCAGGAATACGAGGTGCGAATGTATGATACCGAAGAATAACATTGATTTTTTGACATTCAACGACGGACTTGCAAAAATCTACGAAACGGACGAAAACGACGACATCATCACCGACAGTCTGAAAAAATATCGTTTCGGCAATGAAAAAATCGGTGTAACTCGTTTTTATGGTGCAAAACAAAATGATATTGAACTGTCGAAAGTTATCCATATCCACAAAGATGAAACTTTGAGAACGGATATGGCGGTCATTATTGACGGCACACGGTTCAAGATTGAACAAATTCAGCACGATAAAAGCAAAAATCCCCCTTGCTCGATTGTGAGCCTGTCACAGAGGGGACTGTATGAGGGTGGTGCAGATGTTTTTTAAAAACTACGATGAATTTGTTGAACTCATAAAGTCTTGTGGTTTTAAGTGTGTGGAGGCAGATTACAACAAGTCAACCCCTGCTCCCTATCTTGTTTACTTTAAAGACGAGGAAGAAGGCATTTACGCAGACGGTAAATGCCTTTGGAAAACTGCAAAAATCATCATAGAACTCTACACAGCGAAAGATGACCACACAAGCGAAACGAAGTTTGAGGAGTGGCTCAACGAAAACGGCTTCGGTTGGAAAAAACCAAACCGAGCGTGGGACATAACGAATAAACTTTGTGTAAGTTATTACAATCTGAGTGTGACTTTCGATGAGTGATTACAAAAAAGTCGGCATCGACCGCCTCGGAGACGCCATATCGAAAGAGCTGTCGACCTATTCGGCTGATGTGCAAATGGGCGTGCGTTTGTTGGTTGATGAAAAAGCCGAAGAACTCAAAAACGAAATCAAGAAAAATGCACCTGTAGGTAGAAGAAAAAAATATCGCAAATCGTTTAGAGTTAAAATCACAAACGAAACATTTAGGTTTTATGAAAAAACGGTTTATGCCGCTAAACCTGAGTACCGGCTTACACACCTCCTCGAAAAAACTCGTAAAAAGAGGGGCCAAAAAGGCGGAACGGTACAACCGAAGGTGCATATTGCTCCGGCTACAGAGAAAATTCACGGCGAATTTGAAGCCGGAATAAAAAAGCTCATTAAATCATCGGAAGCTATGGGCGGCGGTGATTTGAGCAGCATAAAAAGAATTTAAAACATAAGGAGTGTTTATTTTATGAACAAAACTATTAGAAAAGTTGGTTATGCTACGCTGACAGAAAGTAGCACAGGCGAAATCACATACGGTAAGCCCGTGTGGTTTAAATCTGATGAGGCAGGCGGCAGAAGTATCGGTGCTGAGCCTATCGGCGATTCAAACACAATCTACGCTGACGGCTTGCCTATTATTGTAGCGAGTGCGAACGGCGGCTACACAATCAGTCTTGAGCTTATTTCAGCAGTCGACGACATCGAAAAAGATTGGTTCGGCAATGATGAAGCAACTGAAGGCGGTATCATCGAAAAGGGCGGCATTAAGGTAATGCCAAGATTTGCCCTCCTCGCTGCCAAGGAAACATACAAAGGTGATAAGCTCTACGAGATTGACACATATTTTGACTGCGTAGCTGCAAGGGCAAGCCGGAACGACAAGACATCAGAAGGCAATTTCGATCCACAGTTCCCGACCTTTACAGTCACAGCAAAACCACGCCCTGACAATGACTTTGTGCGCTACACATCATATGCGGACACTCTGCCCGAAAGTGTTGTAGTTCCGACCGTTAAGGCAAATTCCGCAACGGAATAATTTCAAAGGTAGGTTAAAACATGAAAGACACAGTTGTTATTAACAATACAAACGTTGAGGTTGAGGTTACAGCATATACAATGCTCATCTACGAGGACACATTCAAAGGCCACAGTTTTCTGCGTGATGCCGACCGTGTTCTGGTTAAAAATCTTAACGATGTAAAGTTCGGTTCTGCCGTAAAGCTTTTGTGGGCAGCGGCAAAGACGGCAGACGATACAATTTCTAACTTTAAGGCTTGGTCAAAAAATGTGAGTATTAAGGACGCTATTTCAGCGACCGACACAATTATCAAACTCATCGTTGACAGCCTTAAAAGCGACAGCCCAAAAGCGACAGCGACAGCGACCTAAACGGATTTAAAACTTTCCTGACGGCGAAAGAGGTCTTATCTTATGCCGTCAGGTGTGGTCTGACTGTCGCTGACCTACAAAGATTTACAATAGGTTTTGTGCTTGATTATGTAGAAGCCTATTTTGCATTACGAAACAATAAGAATATCCACGAAGATGAAGAAAAATATCGGAAAATGAAATCTGTATTGCCTTTCGTGACAGAAAGATTTGAAAGTAAAGAAATCTCGGAAGAGCAGTACAGCGAGTTTATGAACCGATATAGGAAATTGGAGGACAGATATGGCATCAACGATTAAAGGCATCACCGTCAAGATTGCCGGCGACACTATAGATTTACAGAAATCCTTAAAAGCTGTACAGTCCTCATCGGCGAGCTTGCAGAGAGAACTGACTGCGATTAATAAGCAGTTAAAATTTGACCCTGAAAACACCGTTCTGCTCGCTCAAAAACAAGAAGTATTGAGAGAGCAGATTGATAAAAGTCAGTCTGCTCTTAAAAAGTTACTTGATGTACAGGATCAGGTTGAAGAACAGGCAAAAAACGGCGAAATCTCAACCGAACAGTACAGAGCCTATCAGCGTGAGGTTGAAAAAGCAAAAAGCAAACTCGAAACTTTTAAGAAACAGCTTGCAGAAACCGAAGAAAAGGTAAACGAGATAAACCTTGAATCAGCACGGACTGAAATGTCAAAAACTGAAACAAGCGTTGATAAAGCAGGCGATAGTTTTAAGGGGCTTGAAACGAAGTCCAACAACACCGATTTGTCAAAAATCAAAAAGGAAATGGACGGTGTTAAATCCTCAGCCGATAATCTTAAATCCGCTGTCGGTGATACATTAAAAGAAGCTGGTGCAGCGGCAACAACGGTTGGCGGAGCGTTGACCGGAACTGTCATAAGTGCAAACAGTGAAGAAAAAGCTTTAAATTCCTTGCAGGCTCAAACCGGCTTGACCGCCGAGGAGATGACAAAGTACAAAGATGTCCTTGAAGATGTTTACAAAGGAAATTTCGGCGAATCTCAGGAAGAAGTTGCAAATGTCCTTGCTTTAATTAAGCAGACAACGAACGAGACCAATCCAAGCAAGCTTAAAGATATGACCGAAAATCTCTTTACTTTAAGAGACGCTTACGATTATGACTTCGTCGAAACGCTAAGAGCGGCGAATATGCTTATGGAACAGTTTGGCGTAACGGGCGATGAAGCGTTTAATCTTATTGCTCAGGGCAGTCAAAAAGGTCTGAATAAAAACGGCGATTTGCTCGATACAATCAACGAATATTCCGTACATTATAAGCAACTCGGCTATGATGCAAATGAATTTTTTAATTCGCTTGAAAATGGCTCTAAAGCAGGTACTTTCAGTATTGACAAGCTTGGCGATGCCATGAAAGAGTTTGGAATCCGTTCTAAAGATACAAACTCGAGTACGCAGGAGGGATTTACTCTTCTTGGCTACGGCGCAAAAGCCTCAGCTGAGGACATTCAAAAAGCCAAAGACGAAGTCGCAAAGCTCGAAAAAAATCTTTACTATGCAAAAGAGGAGCAAAAAGGCTTTAACAATTCGACGAGCGAATTAACAAAGCAAAAGAATGCCGATAAAATTGAACAATATTCAGAGGCGCTAAAAACTGCTAAAGAAAATCTTGCAAATCTCGAATCAGCAGGCAAAGGCGCAAAAGGTAGTATTGAGGATTTGCAGGCAAGATTTGCAAAAGGCGGAGACAGCGCAAAATCGGCAACATCGGAAGTCTTAAACGCTCTTTTTGAGATGGATGACAAAGTCGAGCAAAATCAAGCAGGCGTTGACTTGTTTGGCACAATGTGGGAAGATCTGGGTGTTGACGGCGTAAAAGCTTTGATGAAGGTTAATGGCTCTGCTGACAAGACCAAAAACACGATGAAAAAAATCAAAGACATCAAATATGACGATGTTGAAGCTGATTGGGAAAGTCTTGGTAGAACCGTACAGACTGACATTATTAACCCGATAGGAAAATCATTGTTTCCTGAGGTTAAAAAACTTTGTAAATTTGTTGAAAACCATACTGACGATATTATCCCTACGCTTAAAATTGTTGGCTCTCTCGTTGGTGGCATTTGGGTAGGCAAAAAAACAACCGCTGTTGTAAGCGGTGTACAAAGCCTTATAGGCGCATATAAAAGTCTCAGAACTGCTACAGAGACTGCCAAAATCGCACAGGAAGGTCTTAACCTCGCACAGAAATCAAACGCAATCGGAATCATCGTAGGCTTAGCGGCTACGCTTGTAGGTTTCTTGTGGTCAATCGCAAGTGCGAACGATGAAGCCAAAGAATCACAGGACAAGCTCAACGAAGCGCATGAACAGGCTCAGGAAGAAATCAAAGAGCTGAAAGATGCCAATGATGAGTATGTGCAAAGTAAGAAAGATGCGGCGTCAGAGGTTGACAGCGAATTTCAATATTATGACAATTTGTGGGACGAATTGCAAGGTATTGTAGACCAAAACGGAAAAGTCAAAAAAGGTTACGAGGACAGAGCAAAATTTATTACCAATGAATTGAGCCGAGTTACAGGCGATGAAATCACTTGGAACGGCAATGTTATTCAGTCCTATAAAGACCTTAAAGGCTCTATGGATAAAGCACTTGAATCAAAGAAAGCCCTTGCTATGTTATCAGCTACAGAAGATGCTTATCAGACTGCTGTATCAGGTCTTGCAGGAGCGAAAACTGACGCAATAAATGCTTATGCCAAAAAGAAAAAGGCACAAGAAGAGCGCGACAGTGCAGCGGAAACCGCACAAAAATATAATACAGAAGGACTTGACAGAAACAAAAAAATAATCAAAATTGCGGGGTGGGCATTTGAGAATGGAAAAATCTCGCAAACCGATTATCAAAAATACCTTAAAGACGCACAAAATAAGCAGAATATAGCTAAAAACGAGCGTGCTTTATCATCATTTGGCGCGGCATACGGTGCTGAAAGTCAAAAAGCTAAAGATAACCTCAAAGAGAAAGAAAAAACTCTTAAAGAAGTTGAAAGCAAATATAACGAGTATCAAAGAAAACTCGTTAATTTTAACACCACGATCCAAAACGTCGAAAACCTCACAGCGGCAAATGCTAAAGGCAACACCGAAGAGATTAGAGCCGCAATGTCAGATTTATCTAACAACATTGTTACATACACAACAGGCACTAAAGATGCTCTCGAACAGCAGGTCAATGATTTTAAGACAAATGCCGAGAATCTACGGACGGCATACAAAGACGGTGTTGAAGGTGTTACAAAAGACCAAGTTGAAGAAGCCGAAGAGTTGCAGGAAAGAGCAGAAATCGAACTTGCTAAGTACACCGATATGTACGGCACGGTTGCCGCAATCGCAACGGGCAAAGCTGACGAGATCAATGCGCAACAGCAGAAAATCAAAAACGGTTTCATTGATGCTGAAACAGGTTCAAGAGAAAGCTTAGAAAACCAGCTGGCAAACTTTACCGCAAACTATGAGTTGCTAAAAACTGCAATGGATGAAAATCAACCCGGTGTAACTCAAAAAATGGTTGATAATGCTCACGACCTCGTAGATAAGGCTACCGGTGAGCTCAACAAACTTGAGGGCAACGGCGAAAAAGCTGCGAAAAAGGGCGTTAATAAAACCGCTGAAACAATTGGCAGCAAAGAGTCAAAAGAAAAAATCGAAGGCAGTACAAAAAAAGCGGTAGATGTAACTGCATCACAAAACCTTGTAGCTTATGTAATATCGGCAAGCTCGATGCTCGGCGCATTTTTTTCAACAGGATTTTCATCCGGCATTGAATCGGTTATAGCTGGTGTAGGTAATTCAGCGGCATCAATTGCCGCTGCAGCCTTAGCATCAGTGCAAAAAGAGCAGGATTCGCACTCTCCGGCAAAAAAGCCGAGAAAATTTGGTGTTTATTTTGGTAAAGGCTACTGTCTCGGAATTGAAGATGAAATCGTCGAAGCTCAAAAAGCAGCAAGGAACTTAGCGGCCAAAGCCTTGTCAGCTGTTGAGGGCGACCCTGTCGGTGCGATTAACAGTAAATTTGCAGGCATCCGCACACAAAGCCAAGATTACGCAGCGGCAAACAGCCAGATGTCAAAAATTGTGACTAACTCGCCTACGATTGAGATTAAATACATAGGCGATGTAAACATCAATAATGACATGGATGTTGACGATTTTAACCGCCGTGTATCGACCGCAATTGTGCAGACGCTTGACGGCGAAGCGGCTCGCTTGGGAGGTTAAAGATGAGACATAGTTTTACATACAACGGCACTGATTTACGGACAATAGGCTTTTTTATAGCTACACCTCCCAAATATCAAATTGCAAAGCGTAATTTTGATTTTACCTCTGTCTACGGCAAAAACGGCGCAGTGATTACCGATAACGGTGTTTTTGACAATGTTGAAATGCAGTTTGAGGTCAACAGCTATCCGTACATTATCCCCAATGAAAACAGCTCAGAGCTTGTAAGAGCGTTTGCAGAATGGCTTACCGTTTGGGACGGCAAATATAAAATCTTTAGGGACACATACAACCCCGGCTATTTTACAAAGGCCATTTGTACAGGTGTCGAAACAATCGAAGAGGTCGCTCCTCTTTGCTTGTCAACAACAATAAATTTCAGCCGAGTGCCGTTCTGGTATAGCGATTTAGGACAAGAGATTATCCAGCCAAAATTGACCTCGACACAAACGGCGGAAATCAAAATTTACAACCCCGAAAATTACACAGCCGAGCCTTTCATCAAGATCATCAACAAAGGTGCAAAGGTTAATCCGTTGACGCTGACGGTTAATGATGGTCAAACTTTGACAGTTAAAACATCATCGGATAAGGATTATATTGAGCTTGATTCCGAACAGCAGTCCGCTTCTTTTGATAACGGCATGACTTTAGCAAACAGTTGCATAAGCTGCACAGAGTTTCCAAAGCTTTTGCCCGGTTGGAATAAAATAAAGCTCTCAGGAAAAAGCACAAATGCGTTTACCAATATTGAAATTAAGCCGAATTGGAGGAAATTGTGATGTATCCTATTTTGTACAATACCGCAGATTTTTACAAAAATTCAACACCTTTGTTTGATTCAAACGGCTTTGGCTTCTTGACTGAATGCACCGAGTTTTTGACGACAATGGAGCAAAACGGCACATACAGCTTTAGCATGAAAATTAAAAGCACAGATAAGCTCGCGTCGAAAATAAAAATAACTTCATATGTCAAAGCAAAAGTAAATAATGCATCCGAGCCACAGTATTTTTATGTAACAAAAATAGAAGTCGACAAAAACGGTGATTTGACCATTTCGGGCGAACATGTGTCAAGAATGTTTTTCCAAAATGGCACGATTCCTCGTGCGACAGACGGATCAATGTACGGCACACCGAAAGAGCTTATCGACCACTTTATGCGAGATTATAGCCAGAGCGATAAGCCCTTACATATGTGGTTCACTGAAGCTCCATACAAGTGGTTTAATTTTACTTCGTCAATTACCGCTAAAAAAAGAATTTCTTTAGGATATTCACAGGGCGAAAAATTTGAAGAAATTTTTAAAAATGACGACGAAGGACTAATTCGCCAGTTTGGCGGTGTTCTGTATTTTAATAATTTTGACATTTATTTTAACAAAATCAGTACAGCAGGAACGAAAAGCGGTTATCGCATAGCTTTCGGAGCGAATGTGTCAGACTACAAGCAGACCGCCGAAATTGGAAGCTACTACACCCATGTCATGCCGTATGCGAGATGTAGCACGACAGACAAGGACGAGGTTGTTGTTTCAAGTTTTGAACCGTATGAAACAGGTTTAAAACGGAGCATTAAAAACACATATTTGTATGATTGCACAAGCAAAATCAAAAAATTCACTTTAAATAAGAGCACAGGCGAAAACTACGAAGAAGTCAGAGATGCCTTGCGATATGCGGTCGCTAATTATAACTATTCGACGGAACAAACATCGGAAACACTGAGCATAAAAGTAACTCTCGAAAATGAGCTTACAAAAATGCACGCAATCAAACTTTATGACGAAGTGACGGTTGTAATGCCGGACGGCACTAATCTTAGCCGAAGAATTTCAAAAACGGTCTACGACAGTGTATCTCAGAAATACAAAGAAATTACAATCGGTGACTTAAGTATGTCAATGTCTGATTTGCTGAAAATCCAAAGGAGGTTTAAAAAATAATGGCAATTAGTTTAGAACACAAATCAATTACGATTGATGTCAATAATCGAAATGCACCAAATGTTGTTGCGATTGCAAATGTAAATGACAAAGCGGTTCGCTATCTTGATGTGACATTGACGGCAAGCGGAAATAAGCTTACATTCACAGACTGCACAGTAACTGCAACCTTTGCGACGGACGGATATTTAATCTCAGATTCAGTCGCTTGCACACTGAACAGCACGGCAGATGTTATTACTGTTCCGCTTGAAGATTTCAAGTCTATGTCGGGCTTTTTGGCAATTGAAATTAAGATTGCAAACGGCGAAACGCAGGTTTTGAATACACCGCTTGCTTTAAAAGTTAAAGTGACTCCAAGTCTTCTTGACAAGAGCATGATCAGTAAAGACAGCGTTGGCACAGCCGCTGAAATCTGTAGAGAGGTTGCCACAGCAAGGGGCAAATATGACAGCCTCAACGCAAGGCTTAACGGGATTGATTCCGCTGTAACAAACAAAGCCGAAAAAAGCACGGTCAGTCAGTTGTCGGCACGAATGCAGACGGCAGAAACATCTCTTGCAGGCAAGGCAAACGCAACAGATGTAGCCAATGCTCTTAAAGGGAAAGAGGATGATTCAAACAAGGTAATTTCAAAAACGGACATCACAGACCGCAGAGTTAATTATCCGAGTATTAAATATCTTGACGATTATTACTATAGTGCGAACGAAATCTACTCATCGGAAGAAATAGACGAGCTCCTCGGAAACAAAGCTGACAGCAATTCTTTTTATTCAAAGGTTGAAGCCAATAAATTGCTTGGTGGAAAAGCGGACAAGGCAGATGTAAGTAAGTTAAAGGATGATATAG
>ERZ791852.457-NODE-457-length-31103-cov-20.062033_pt1 | contig 31103 bp, 30 predicted proteins | sample MGYA00510287_ERZ791852 | MGnify/ENA primary metagenome ERZ791852 (study PRJEB30046, sample SAMN00715257) | human gut metagenome | study: EMG produced TPA metagenomics assembly of the A metagenome-wide association study of gut microbiota in type 2... | reverse complement strand
AATCAGTAAATAGAAATTACTTTTTCTAAATAGATTTTACTTTTTCAATTGACCATTTAATTATACTTATAACACTATTTTATAATTAAGATGAAAATGTATAATTTTTACCTGATTTCACTTCAATTGGTGAAACATTGTGTCTTGATGTCATATTATTTTCCACATATCCTTATTTTTTTCGAACGTAATTTTCCACATATCCTTAATTTTTGTTTACAGCATTTTCCATTTAGTTATATTTTTGTCATAAAAAGTGAGACAAATTTGACTGTCTCACTTGTCTCACATTAAAACTTCAACATTAAAAACACCATTATCTTCAAGTTTGATTTCTTTTGTTTCTCCCAAATCAACTCCATTAACTGTAACTTTTTCAACTCCAGTATTTTTGCCATTTGGATTTTTAACAACAATATTATAAAAAGCATTTTTCCACTTATATTTAATATTATACTCTTTCCAAGATGATGGAATACATGGTTCAATTTTAGCAACACCACTTTTTATTTTTAACCCCAAAATATTTTCAATTCCAGTTTTGTAATACCAACTTGCAGAACCTGTATACCAAGTCCATCCACCTCTACCTGCTAAGTTACCTGCTCCATATATATCTGCTGGTATTACATATGGTTCTACTTTATATTTTTTACAACTTTCTTTTGTTCGTGCATGTTCTATTGGATTTATCATTCTGTACAATTCTGTTGCTTTGTCCCCAAATCCTAACATTGATTCTGCTATTATTACCCATACTGCAGCGTGTGTGTATTGTCCTCCATTTTCTCTAACTCCTGGTAAATATGATTTTATATATCCTGGATTTAGTTTTCCTTTTTCAAATGGTGGGTCTAGTAATTTGATTATTCCATTTTCTCTGTCTATTAAGTGATTTTCTAGGCTTTCCATTGATATATATTTTTTGTCATTGTCTCCTGCGTTTGATATTGTACTCCAACTTTGTGCAATACTATCAATTCTACATTCGTCATTTTCCATACTTCCTAATGTATTTCCATCATCCATAAATGCTCTTTTGAACCATCTTCCATCCCATCCGTTTGTGTTTAATGATTTCTTTAATTGTTGCATTATTGTTTTATATTTTTCTATTTTACTTTCAATTTTTTCTTCTTTTAAATTATTATTTTCATCTTTTTGTTCTTCTTCAAGTCCAGCCTTGTTTGGTGCATTTTCCATAATTTTAGTAAATCTATCTAGTACATTATACAAGAAAAATCCAAGCCAAACACTCTCACCTTTTCCTTTAGGGCCCACATTACTAAAACCATCGTTCCAGTCACCACTACCAATTTTAGGCAAACCATTTTCGCCAAAATTCAAACTTCTTTCAATTGCTTTAATACAATGTTCATAAATACTTCCTGTTTCTTTAGTACTCTCAAATTTGTCATATCTTTCATCTTCATTTTCTTCCAATTCTTTTCCAATTAAATATGATGTTTGCTCTTCTAATATTGAATAATCTCCTGTAAATTCTATATATTCAGCAGTCAAATATACAAGCCATAATAAGTCATCAGACATTCTAGTTCTTATACCTTTTCCTGTTTCTTCATGCCACCAATGTTCAACATCACCTTCTAAAAATTGTTGTTTACTATGCTTTAAAATTTGATTTTTCAAAATTTGTGGGTCAATATATTTTAATGCAAGCGTGTCTTGCAATTGGTCTCTAAAGCCATATGCACCGCCTGATTGATAATATCCTGTTCTACTAATTAATCTACTTTGTAGTGTTTGATAAATATCCCATCCATTTAAAATGATGTTCATAGATTCTAGTGGTGTGTAAACTTGGAGTCTTCCTAAAATATCTCTCCAATAACTTTTTACATTTTCAAGTTCTTGTTTACAATTTTGAATTTTGCTATATTTGTAAGCAATGTTTTTGCTGTCTATTACTGCATCTTCTGCTCCTAGCAAAAATACAATTTCTTTTTCTGATAAACTGTCTAATTCTACTTCTATTTCATATGCTATACATGGTTTTTTGCCTAAACTGTTTTCATTATTTAAACTTGATTTTTTTAGGCCATCTGGATTTGAAATATTCCCATTTCCAAAAAAGAAATTTTTATCACCTGTATAACTTTGCATTTTTTCACTATTTGATACATATATTACATCATTTTTAAATTCTGAATTATATAAATTTTGTGCACAAATTATATTGTTATTTTTATCATATTTTAAATCGATATATCCATTTGATTTAAGTTCATCTTCACCTAAAACAGGTTTCATATAATATACAATTCTCAATTTTTTTCTGTTTAAATTCATATTTTTTAATTTTAAAATTTGTATTTTTACACTATCTTCTTTTGGGACAAAAACTTCTAATTCCTGTTCTATTCCATCACTTTTGTGAATAAATTTAGTGTAACCAAATCCGTAAACTACATTGTAGTTTTTATTATCTGGCATAGGGTTTAGTCCAAGTGACCAAACCTTTTTCGTTTCTTGGTCTTTTAGATATATTATTTCTGATGGAATATCAAAATTAGGTTGATTTTCCCATGCTGTTACTCTATTTAGTCTACTGTTTTTATACCAAGTATATCCACCCATACTTTGTGTGACCAATGTTCCAAATTTTTTATTTGCCATAATGTGTGACCATACTGTTGGAAGTTGATTATCTTTATTTGCTTTTATTAAATATTCTTTACCATCTGCAGAAAAAGCTCCATATTCATTATAATATTTTAAGTTTTCTGTGTTTTGTAAAATATCTATATTTTCTTGATTTTCTGGTTCTATAATTATATTTTCTGGCTCATTTGGAATCTTTTTATATTTTTCCAAATATTCTTCTTCAATATCTTTTAATGAGTGACTTATTCCACCTTTTTTGCTATCTATTATTATTCCTGCAATAAATTGCAATAAATTCATATCTTCTTTGCTTATTTCATTTTTGTTTAACTCAAAAATTCCGCCTCTAATATTTTTTAAATATGATAACTGACTGTTCAAAACCGCTTCTTCTATATCTTCCATAACATAATTTTCGTAACTATATTTTTCTTCATCTATTATTACTAATTCTGTTTCAAATCCCTTTGTTCTCATAAATTCATATGCTTTTAAAACTTCTTTTACAACATATGTGTCATTACTATCTTTTATTTTTACAAGTATTATTGGTAAATCACCTGAAATCCCATATTTCCAAAGTTCACTTTGACTATATTTTTGTTTTGGTAATTTTTCTAAGTTTAATTTTTTAGATGGATTATTGAAAATTATATATGATAACATTTTTTGATAATCTCTTATTTGTGAACCTTTTATTCTTAAATATCTTGTTTGTGCTTCATTTTTTGCTTTTGATAATTCAAATGCTTTTTTGATATTTTCTTCAACCGTGTATTTTTTAATATTTTCAATTACCTTTTCTTTTGTTTCACCTACTCCAATAATTAAATTAACAGTTGTTTTTTCTTGTTTTTTAACTTTCATCGCTCTTTTTAATGCCACAACAGGTTCTGTTACAAGTCCTATTTTTTTAGAGAATGGGCTTGAATTTTTAACCATTTGGGGAATTCCTATATTTCCTCTGCCTGTAAACTTTTCTTCATCTATTTCGTACTCTAAATCCCCAATTATTTCACTATTCGTTGATAAATTTACTGCCATATATACTTCTTTCTCATGTTCATATCTTGTTCTTCTTTTTACAATTATACTATTTGTTTCATTGTCAAAATCAAATATTAAAAATAAATTGTTAAATGCAGGATGTGCATAATCTTGTTCTTTTGGTGATAATACTGGTTCAAAGTGTGATGTTATTTCTAGTATTTCGTCTTCATTTCCTAAATTTTCTAATGATAATTTTCTTATTTCTACTGGCTCGTCTGGTGCAATTATTGTTTCTATTTTTGTTTTTATATTGTCATTTATTAATTCTTGTTCCATTTTGTCTGGCATAAAACTAATTTGATATTTGCCATTGTTTGGTATATATTTTGAACTCCATATTTTCTTTGATTTTATATTTTTTATATCAAAAAATATCCCTTGTGGGTAATCATCTGTGCTTTTAAATCTGTTTATCAATATATTTTTATATTTACTTGCCCCTTCTCCTTTTTGGTTCATTGCTATCAAATAATCTTCGTTTGCTATGACATTTCCGCGTATTAATCTCTCATCTATTTTTTTGTAAGTGTCTTGAATGTAATCTTCATAATCAACATATTTTAATTTTTCAACCTTTTCTTTGTTTTCTTTTGTTATTATTGCTGTTTCTGGCATTGTTTCTTGTAGCAAAATGCTTATTGCATTTATTTCTGGATTTTGCATAAATCTTTTTTGCAAGATGTTGTTATTAAATAAATTGTTTATTGAAAGCAAAATCAGTCCTTGGTGATGTGCCATATATGTTTTTACTGTTGCCGATTTACTTCCTTTTTTTAATCTTTCTGGTGTAAAATCAATTGATTCATAAAATCCGTATTTGTTGTACATTCCATATTCTTCAAGTCTTTTTAAATTTTGATATACTTCTTTTGGATAATCTGTTATTGCTAATATGCTTCCATATGGAGCCACAACCATTTCATCTGCAAGTCCTCTTTTTAGTCCTAGCCATGGTATTCCAAATGCTTTATATTGATAGTTTGAATGCAAATCTTTTAAGTTAAACGCCGCTTCTGATATTCCCCATGGTATTTGCAATTTTTTGGCATATTCCATCTGGCTCATAATCATAAATTTGCAAGATTCGTCTAATAAACTTCCTTTGTATTTTGGTATATTGATATTTGGCATTAAATATTCAAATGATGTTCCTGACCATGATACAAGCCCTTTATATTTTCCAAGTGTAGTTAGTGTTCTACTTAATGAATTCCAATGTTTTGCCGGTACATCTTTTTTTGCTATTGCTATCAAACTCGCTTGTCTTGCTTCTGAAGCTAATAGGTCATAATATGAATTTGTTAGTTTGTTTTCTTCTACATTGAATCCTATTGAGAATATTCTTTGTTCTTTTTTATATAGATGCGAAAAATCTGTGTTTTCTATTAATTTGTTTACTATTTCTAGTAAACCAGAAATCAAATCTATGTTGCATTTATTTTGACTTTCTAGCCAATTTTTTATAACATACAAATATCCTACAAAGTTACCGCTATCTACTGTTGAGACATATCTAGGAAATAATGGTTCTTTTGTTTCCGTATTATACCAATTGTATAAATGACCATTCCATTTTTGAAGTTCATTTACTGTGTTTAAAATATTTTTTAGCAATTCTATTGTTTTATCATTATTTATAAAACCTAAATCATTTGCAGATATAACCGCCATCATCGATAATCCAATATTTGTAGACGACGTTCTTCTTACTACTTTATTTTTTCTATCTTCTTGATAATTGTCTGGAATCAAAAAATTATCTTCTTGTCTTAAGTACTTTTCAAAAAATCCCCATGTTTTTTTACCAATTTCTAAAACATAATCTTGCTCTTTCTGTGTTAATAATTCTACTGCCTCTTTTTCTGTTTTTTCTTTACTTATACAATACATAATTGCTGGAGTTAAAATCCATAATACTCCAAGCATTAATGCCAAAATATTATTACTATTTCCATAAATTATAAATGCTACAATTCCTGTTATAATGTTAATTGCCATATTTTTGTAGTATGAGATTATATCTGTTTTTGCCATTTTTTCTGCTTCTTCTGATGTTGTCCATTCAAGCAAATTTTTATGTGTCACTTTTACTCTATACATTGTTTTTACTATTGCTTTTAAAGATGTGTATGCCTTGTATGGCAAACATCCAAGTGTAATCATTGTTCGTGCAAAAATTCCTTTTAACCCTGATATTTTGGGCGTAAATGTTTTTTGTTTTTCTTCTCCTTCTCTTTTTCCAAATAGATAATTAATTAATTCCAAAATAAACGGAATTATTGAAATTAAAATTATTATAAAATTAAATGCAAAAACATCTATATCAAATATTTTTCCAATTATATTTATATAAATTAAAGCAAATATAATTGAGATTTCAAATAAACTTCTTCTTAAATTATCAAAAATTTTATATTTCGAAAGCATATTTAAAGGACTTTTTTTGCTTAGCCATTTTGTTATTTGCCAGTCCCCTCTAATCCATCTAGAAAGTCTATTCATAAAACTCATATATTTTGTTGGATAACCATCCATTAGCATGATGTCAGAAACCAGTCCACATCTTAAATAACTTCCTTCAAGCAAATCATGGCTTAGTACCGTATTTTCAGGAATTGCATTTTCCATTACCTTTGCAAATACTCTTAAGTCATATATTCCTTTTCCTGTAAAAATTCCCTCTTTGAAGTTATCTTGATATATGTCTGATATCGCATTTGTGTAACTGTCTATTCCTCCTGCTCCAGCAAATATTTTTGTAAATAGCGTTTTATAACTTATGTCCAAATTAATTCCAACTCGTGGTTGCATTATTCCATATCCGTCTATTACTATGTTTTTTTGCTCATCTATTTTAGGTCTGTTTAATATGTGTGCCATTGCTCCAACTAATTCTGATGCCGTATTTAAAACCAAATCTGTGTCTGCATCTAATGTGATTATATATTTTATATTTTTTAATTTCTCTTTAATTATTTCATTTCCAGTATTTTGATACTCATTATCTTTGTTTTTTTCTATATCTTGATTTTCTATTTGGTTTTGTATAGTATTAATTCTAAATGGATTTTTTCCTTGTAAAATATATCCATTTAACTGATTCAGCATTCCTCTTTTTCGTTCCCAGCCTAAATAAGAGCCTTCTTTCTCATTCCATTCTCTTTTTCTATATATAAAATTAAATATTGGAAAATCTTGATTTTGATATTTTTTATTTAATCTTTCAACTTGATTTAATCCCTCTTGAATTACCTCTTTATCGAATTTTTCTTCTTGCATATTACTTTCTGAACAATCACCTAACAATGTAAAATATAAATTTGGTGATTTGTTTGCCAAATAATAAACTTCTAGTTTTTTAAACATTTCGGCTACTTTTTCTTTGTTTTTTACAATTGTCGGAATTACTACCATTGTTGTGTTATCTTCATCTATACCATTTGAAAAGTCCATTTTTGGTATTAGTTTAGGCTTTACTGTTTTGCTTAAGATTGTTTGTATTATTTGTATAATCACTTCACTTGATGGTATTAAAAATAGTAAAAAACTTATAACCGCAAATCCTGTATTTTTTATTTTTAAATTTAAAATGTAACTTAAAATTGCTGATAATATTATTGTTAAAATTTCTATTGTTGTTATATATATTTTTGTTTTTGATTGTGGTGTTTTTTCTTTTTTATTTGTGTATTCTAATTTTTCGTATAATTTATTTATTCCATTATCTATTAGGTAATAACCAATATGGGTTTTCTTTGTTGTTTCTTGCAAATTTTCTTGTGCCAGTTCCAGCATTTTTCTTGCTATATAAATTTCAGAAATCTTCGTCTTTTTACTTATTTCCTTTATCTTTCCCCTGTAATACTCTTTTGTTTTATAGTCCATTTTTTCATACACATTTGCTGGATCTCTTTTTAATATTTCTTCTACACCATTTATTTTTTCAAATATATCCAAGAAATTAATTCTTTGAATTTCTTTAATACTTGTAATACTGTTACCCATTAAAACTTTTTGAGTTGCAATTTCAAAATGTTCTTTTTTTATTACATCAGATACAGTTGTCCCAAGTTTTTCAACAACTTCTTCAAGTACATTTAAATATGCATTTGCCTTTTTGCCATATCTTTTTAAAATGTATGACATATATTCAATAAACGGATATCTCATATCTTGAAAAAATTCTTTTTCTATTTTAGTATTTTTAAATTTTGTTTGTGATTTATCCTTATTTTCAACTAGCCTTTCTGCGATATTTTCTGCTCTATATTTTTGAATTTGACTGCTATATATTTGTGCACATATATCTGTTATATTTTCTATAATTGCAATTTGCAAAAAGACTCCTATATTCCAAATTTCGTCCATACTTAATGTCTTTTTTCTTTGATAACTTATTAGGTAATCTTCTAAATTTTCTCTTTCTATTTTGTTATCTGTATATGCAACTATTTCTGATGCTAGGACATATATTCGTGCAAAACCTTTGTATTCCCCATTTGATATTCCTACAAAATTCATGTACTTATTTAAAGGTAGTTCTTTTTGAATTTGTTTTACTGTTTCTTCTATTATATAAAAATTGTCTAACAGCCATTCTCCTGCAGGGTGTATGTTTATTCCTAATTTTAGATGTTCATTTAATATGTTGTAGACTTCTTCTATTGTTTTAAAGTTTTCTATTAGTTGTGGCACTGGATATGTGTCTTTTTGTGATTTTGATGTTGTATTGTGACTTGATGCTATTTTTTCTAAGTGTTTTTCTAGTTGACTTTTTTCTAGCATTGTTCCTGTTATTTTTAGTTTTTGGTTTTCTTTCAAAAAAATCCCACTCCTTGCAAACATTTTTTGTTTTTATTGTTTGCCAAAGAGTGGAAATTTATTCATTTTGTTTTATTTGAGTTTCTATTGCGATATTTTAATTTATAAAAATATCAATAATTCCAAAAGGAAAAAGCCCGTATTAACGAGCTTTTTTCATTTTTTTGGAAATAAAATCTTTGAATTTCCAATGATAGATGTCTATCATTGAAAATATTCCAGCAACACAGATTACAAAACCTGTTATAAACTGCCATGGTTTTTTTAACGGATCTGAAAAAAAACCTTGTACCATTATAATGGTTCCAATTACAAGTACTGACAAACAGACAATGTACAATGTAATTTTTCTTGCTCTCCAATTTCTAACTTCTTTCCGTTTTCTTTCTTCTCTTGTCATATTATTCTCCTTACCAGCTATATATCTAGCTTCTCCTTTACAATAGTTCCTACTATACTTATATTATACCACTTTTTATTTAAAAATACAAATTTTATCTTTCTTTCCCTAAGTTTCCCGTCTTTATCTCTTCTATTTGATTTTCTTTATACTCAACAATTGATTTTATAAAATTTCGTTTATATCCTCGTTTTATTTTTGGATCTGTTTTTTGATTATTTATACTATCTTCCCATGTAATTCCTGTATCTATTATTTTTTCTACTTTTTCTAATGCTTTATTATCATAGTTTGCAATGCCTGTATAATTATTATTTCCATCATTTAAAACTTTTTGAATTATTTTTGAATTTTCATCTGTTACTGTTACTTCTATTAGTCCTCCACTAATATCTACTTTGTCATCTTTTGAATCATATTCATTTTTATATCGTATTATCTCGTTTCCGTTTTGATCTCTGTCTTTAACTAAAAAAAATCCATTATCTTCTCTAGTTCTATAAATTTCACTAACATTGCTTCTGTCAAAATTTGTTTTGTACTCATTATTATATTCTTGGATATAAATATCTTTTAGATAATCCAAAACTTCATTTGGTGTTTTTTTACCTTCAACTTCTTTTACAACAGTGTCTTCTAATGTTGTATCATTTATTTCTTCTAATTTTTCATTACTTACTTTTATACCTTCAATAAAAACTTCTCTATCTCCAAGATTTTTAATTTTTATGTCTTTTTCTGCTTCTCCTACATCTACTGTTATTTCATTTTTTGATTTTTCTACACCATCTTTTCCAGAATTTAATAATGCAACACCCTCACCAATATTCAATATTGATGAAAGTCCCAAAGCCGCTAATAGTCCCTTTATTACCTTTCTTAAAGAATTACTTTTATTTTTATCTTTATTCTTATTTTTCATACTCCTATCTCCTTTTCTTTTAGTACACATTAATTATATAGCATAAAATTTTTTATTTCAACAAAATTGTATAATATTCTTTATCTTTTTTTAAAGTTTTTCATATTATATATTAAACAGACATTATGTTTGAAAAAAATATTATTTGAAAGGATGTAATTTTTATGGAAATGGAAGAAAAAAGACCTGGATGTCCAATATTAGATGTTGATGGTGTTATATCAGGTGGCAAGCAATTTGACTTAGATATAAGCTTACCAGAAGATAATAGAGATGTTATATACGGAGTTATCAGAGACTGTTTCAAAGAACCTATTTGTGACGCAGTTGTAAAATTAACAGAAGTTGCTTATGACTGTGGTAAAGAAATAAGAAAACCAATAGGTCACACATTTACAGACAAAGAAGGAGAATTCGTATTTGGCCCTCTTTGTCCAGATAGACACTATGCTATACAAATTTGGGCAAATGCTACAAAGAAAATAAAAATTTGTGCAAAATGTCATCACGAAGGCAAATGCTTAAAAGGTGATAAACATGATAAATGTGATTGCTTTATAGGCAAAAACGATGGACATTGTGATGATAGAAATTGTGAAGATTCTAAAGAATGTTGCGATAAATAATATTGTCTAATAAAAAAAGATGCTATGTATGAATTTTTTCAAAGTTTCATATATAGCATTTTAAAATTAAATTTTTATATTATTCCCATTTTCTTGACAAATTTTTTTCCCTTTTTCATCATTTTATTTTTATTCAATAAATCTGTATCGTTATACATCATTAACAAACCTGTTGCTAATAATCCTCCTACTACTAATCCCTTTGTAAATTTCATATTTACTTACCTTCCTTTCAATGCACAAAATTTGATTAATATATTACATTTCATAATTATCTTCAAACTTTTCTTTTGCCTCTTTCATTTTTTATTCTGTCCTTTTTTACTTTTTTTATACTCTTTATAAATGGTATATATTTCATGTATAGCAATAATTAACAAAAATATTCCAAACATTTTTCTTAATTTGTTTACATCTGTATGAATTGATAAATTTGCTCCTACAATTGCTCCCAAGATTCCAAATAATGAAATTATTATTGCAACTCCTAATCGTATATTTTTGTTTTTTATATTTACAATTATTGCAGCAATTGATGTTGGAATAAAAAATATTAAATTTGTTGCTTGTGCTATGTGCTGTTCTAATCCACAAATATTTGTTAATAAAAAAATCAAAATTGTTCCGCCGCCCATACCAGTTCCACTTACTATTCCTGAAACTAAGCCTATAATTATTGCTCTCATTATTCACCACTTTTTTTATCTTTCCTTATTTTTCAATTCTTCTTCCGCAATTTTTGTTAAATACTTATCACATTTTAACATTTGCGATATTATATTTTTTCTTAATTTTTCGTCCTTTATATTATCCGCTAAATCAAAAAATTTTTGTAATTCAAAAAGATATTGTTTATTATTTGTTTTCCACATATTTTCGTGTATTTTTTTATTCATTTTTATTTTGTTCTCACCTTCTTTTATTATATTCTGTTTTTATCATACTATAATTCTTATACTTTTTTACATTTTTTTCACGAAATCTTATTTTTATTTTACGACAAATATATTTTTTTCACTAAATTATCATTTTTATAGATACATAAAACAAAAATATCGTGAATGCTATTTTAAAATATTTTTCCGGTAATTTTTTTAATAGTTTGGCACCAATATATCCTCCTATTGCTCCACCTATCCCACATAATATTGCTATATTCCAATTTATAAAGTTTCCTTTATAATAAAATATACTACTTGTTAAAACCATTGGAAGTATGCAAAATACTGATGTTCCTCTTGCTTTTTGAGAATCTATTTCTAATAAATACAAAAAAGCTGGTACAAGTATTAATCCACCTCCTGTTGAAAAAAATCCACTTATCATTCCTGCAATAAATCCTATTAATGATAATTTAGAATATTTTTTTAATTGTTCTTTATTTTTTTGAAGCATAAAAAAACCTACTTTTCTTTTTAAGTAGGTTTCCCAATTTTTTCTTTTTTATTCTGGAATATTTTCATCTTTTATATAATATTTTGTTCCAACCATTTTGTCTGGTAAATATTGTTGTTCTACCCAATGGCCAGGGAAATCATGTGGATATAGATATCCTTCATTATATCCTAGTTTTCTCATTTCTTCTATTGGTGCATTTCTAATATGCATAGGAATTGTCCCTGTATCTTTTGTTGATACATCTTCTAATGCATTGTTTATAGCCAAATATGAAGCATTAGATTTTTTTGAAGTTGCTACATATACTGCTGCTTCTGAAAGTAATATTCTTGCCTCTGGCATTCCAACCATGTGTACCGCTTGCATTGCTGCATTTGCTACAACCAATGCATTTGGATTTGCCATACCAACATCTTCTGATGCAGCAATTACAATTCTTCTTGCCAAAAACATTGGGTCTTCTCCGCCATTTAAAGCCCTCGCCAAATAAAACACAGTTGCATCAGGGTCTGAACCTCTCATAGATTTTATAAATGCACTTATATTATCATAGTGTGTGTCACCTTTTTTGTCAAAAACTGCTTTTCTACTTTGAACACAATTTTTGATAACATCGTCTGTTATATGAATATATCCATCTGCTTCCATATTTGTTGTAAGAACTGCTATTTCTAATCCATTTAAAGCCGTTCGTACATCTCCATTTGATATTGCTGCCAGTTTTCTTAAAGTATCATCTTCAACTTTTATACTATACTGTTTTAGCCCATCTTCTCTTGTTAATGAATTTTTTAAAATTGTATAAATATTTTCTTCTGTTAATGGTTCTAGTTTTATAACCATTGACCTTGAGATTAAAGCCTTATTCACTTCAAAATATGGATTTTCTGTTGTTGCTCCAATTAAAATTATAAGTCCATTTTCTACATATGGAAGTAAAGCATCTTGTTGCAATTTGTTAAATCTATGAATCTCGTCTATAAATAGTATGCTTTTTCCTGTTGGATTTATCATAAAATTTTTTGTTTCTTCAATTACTTTTTTTATGTCTGATACTCCAGCAGTTACTGCATTTATTTTATAAAATTTATATTTTGTTGTCTCACTTATTACTTTTGCAAGTGATGTTTTTCCACATCCTGGAGGTCCAAATAATATGATACTAGATAGTCTATCTGCTTTTATTGTTCTATATAATATTTTGTCTTTGCCCAACACATGCTCTTGCCCTACGTATTCTTCTAGTGTTTTGGGTCTCATTCTATACGCTAGTGGTTCATTACTGTTCATCATTTTTCTCCTAAATTTCGGGATTGGGGGACGGGTCTTTAATCCCGAAAATTTTTTTAATATTTTAGGGATTAAAGACCCGTCCCCCAATCCCTATTTTTATTTTCCAAGTATTGTTAGCCCTTTTCTAATTAATTCTTCTGTTGACATATCTTCTTTTGCCAATTTATCAAATGCTTTTTCAATTTCACGTTTATTATATCCTAAAACTTGTAAAGCAGCCATTGCTTCTTGGATTTTTTCCTCGTTTTCTATTCTTTCTTCCAGTTTTGTTTTTACTGAATTTAGTCCTTTTGTTACTTTTGTTAATTCTTGGATTTGTTGTTCCTTTTTCATTTTATCTTTCAATTCTAAAATTATTCTTTGTGCCGATTTTGCACCTATTCCTGGTATTTGTGTTAATGTTTTTACATCTTCTGATATTATTGCAAGTGCAAATTCTGTTGGCTCACATACATCAAGCATTGCTACTGCAGTTTTTGCTCCTATTCCACTTACTGAAATAAGTAATTCGAACATTCTTAATTCTTCTAGGCTGTTGAATCCAAATATACTGATGTCATCTTCTCTTACTTTGTAATATGTGTGTACTTTTACTTGCTCTCCTATGTTTCCTAATTTTTCTATTCCTGATTCTGACATGAATACTTTGTATCCTAGTCCACCTACATCTATTACTATGTAGCCTGTCATTTTCATTTCTAGTGTTCCTTTTATATATGCTAACATAATTTTTCTCTCCCATCATTTGCTTTTGTTTTTTGTCCTTTTGGGGACGGTTCTGTTTGAGACATTAGATATCATAAAAATAAGTTGCCTCTAAGTCTGCTTCGTGCATTAATAGTGCCAATGGATATTTTTTGTACGCCGCTCCTATTGTATTGTATAGTTCTTTTGGTTCTGTATACCCCATATGCCAACGGATTGAGTATTTCTCTTCTGGTGTTAATTTCATATATTCTGTAATCATCATTACTGATTTTTCCCCGTGTCCATATGGTATTGTGTCATCTACTGTGTAGTATGGTACTTTTTCCCATACACCTAGTGCATTTTTTGCATTTCTATAGTCTATTTTATAAAAGTTTGCTTTGCATAAATCGTGTAATAATGGTACTAATATTAATGTTTCAGGATTTACATTTAGTGGTTCCATGTTTGTTTCTACTTTATGTTTTAATATTTCATATACCTTCATACTATGTTCTACTAAACCACCTTCGTAGTTTCCGTGGAATCTTGTACTTGCTGGTGCAGTAAAAAAGTCTGTTTTTTCTATGAATTCTATTAGTTCATTTATTCCTTCTCTTTTGACTTGTTTTAATAATTCTAAAAATTGTTCTTTCATTTTTTTCCCTACTTTCTTGATATTTTTTCTCTCATTTTCTTTGCTTATTATATAAATTAAAATTGAAAAAGTCAATAGTTTTATACAAATTTTTGTTTGTATTTCTATTTGAAAAATAAAATAAAGTTGAGATAGAGTTAAATTTCCATCTCAACTATTTGCATTATATCATACACTAAAAATATAACTTTCCTAATATCCACCTATTGCAAAAACAAATTTTTAATTCTCTCAATTGCCTCAACGGTATTTTCCTTAGTATTAAAAGCAGTAAGTCTAAAATAGCCCTCACCATGTGGGCCAAAACCGCTTCCAGGTGTACCAACAACATTTGTCTCATCCAACAATTTATCAAAAAATTCCCAAGAAGTCATACCCTCTGGAATCTTAAGCCAAATATATGGTGAATTAACTCCTCCATACACTTTAAATCCAGCTTTTTCTAATCCCTCTCTAATAATTTTTGCATTTTCCAAATAATAATTAATATTTTCTCTTATTTGTTTTTGACCTTCTTCTGTATAAAGTGCTTGTGCCGCTCTTTGAGTAATATACGGAGTTCCATTAAATTTTGTACAAGTCCTTCTATTCCATAATTTGTTTAAACTTATTTTTTCTCCATTTTTTGTATAACCTTTTAATTCTTCAGGTATTACAACATATCCACATCTAACGCCTGTAAATCCAGCAGTTTTTGAATAGCTTTTAAATTCTATTGCAACTTCTTTTGCTCCATCTATTTCATAAATGCTATGTGGTATATTTTCCTCTGTTATAAATGCTTCATATGCAGCATCATATAAAATAATTGATTTATTTTCCCTTGCATATTTAACCCATTTTTCTAGTTCATTTTTATCTAATACTGTTCCAGTTGGGTTGTTTGGGAAGCATAAATATATTAAATCAACTCTTTCTTTTGGTAATTCTGGTTTAAAATCATTTTCTGCAGTTACTGGTAAATATACAATTTTGTCGTATGTTTCTTTTTCTTTATTATATTTTCCGCTTCTTCCTGACATTACATTTGTGTCCAAATATACTGGGTAAACTGGGTCTGTAATTGCAACTTTGTTATCTTGTGCAAATATATCAACTATATTTCCGCAGTCACATTTTGAACCATCTGATACAAATATTTCGTTTACTGATATGTCTATGTTTCTTGCTTTGTAGTCTTTTTTTGATATTTCTTCCCTTAAAAATTCATATCCTTGTTCTGGTCCGTATCCTCTAAATCCTTGTGCTGTTCCCATTTCTTCTACTGCCTTTTTCATTGCTTCTATACATACTGGAACTATTGGCTTTGTTACATCACCAATTCCTAATTTTATAATTTTTTTATCTGGATGTTCTTCTGTATATTTTGCTACTTTTTTTGCAATTGTAGAAAATAAATAACTATCTTGTAATTCTAAAAAATTTTCATTTATATAACTCATCTAATTGCCTCCTCATAAAGTTCTCCATCAAATACTGTTACTGCAGGTCCTGTCATATATACATGATTATCTGTTTCATTCCATTCAATATTTAATGTTCCACCTAATAATTCTATATTCACTTTTCTGTCTGTTAGACCATTTAAATTGCAAGCAACCGCTGTAGCACATGCTCCTGTTCCACATGCTAATGTTTCTCCTGCTCCTCTTTCCCAAACTCTCATATTGATGTTCTGCCTGTCTATGATTTGTGCAAATTCTATATTTGCTTTTTTAGGAAATGCTTTGTTAATTTCTAATATTTTTCCATATTTTTCTACATCAAATTCTTTTGTGTTTTCTACTATTGTAATTGCGTGTGGATTTCCCATTGATACACATGTAAATTTGAACTTTCTTTTTTCTGCTTCTAGTTCAAGATTTTTTACTAGATTTTCTGTTGATATTACAGGGATTTTTTCTGCTTCTAATATTGGCTCTCCCATATCAACTCGTGCAGTTTCAACTTTTCCGTCTTTTGTATTTAATATTAATGTTTTAATTCCAGCAAGTGTTTCAATTTTTACTGTTGTTTTATTTGTAAGTCCTTTGTCATATACAAATTTTCCTACACATCTTATTCCGTTTCCACACATTTCTGCTTCACTTCCATCAGAATTGAACATTCTCATTTTAAAGTCTGCAATTTCACTTTTACATATTAAAATTAAGCCGTCTGAGCCTATTCCAAAGTGTCTGTTGCTGACAAATTTAGCTAGAGATGATTCGTTTTCTATTTTTTGATTTATTGCATCAATATAAACATAATCATTCCCTAGCCCATGCATTTTTGTAAATTTTATCATAAATATCACCTCATTTAGGTATTAATAATAAATAAAATATAGTTATATTTTATTGTTTCGTATTCTATCACAATAATTTTTATTTTACAAGATTTTTTTGACATCCTTTCATTTTTTATATATAATGTAGTTGCAAATACAAAGGATGGTGTTTTATATGAAATTTATAAAAAAACTATTATTCACAATAATATTATTAGTAATAATTTTCTCCTTAGCAATCCTAGGAATCGGCAAATTATATTATAACCAAGCACTAAAAGAAAAACCGTTAATAACAAGAATTGACGAGATTACAGGAAAAGAAAACTTTGTCAAATTTGAAGATATGTCCGCAGATTATAGAAACGCTGTAATTAGTGTCGAGGACCACAGATTCTACGACCATGGACCTGTAGACTTCATTGCCATAGGACGAGCCATATTCACAAATGTAAAAAACAAAGAACTACAAGAAGGTGGAAGTACAATAACACAACAAGTTGCAAAAAATATCGTATTTTCTCAAGATAAATCCTGGTTAAGAAAAATTGGTGAGATTTTTGCCGCATATGATATAGAAAAAAATTATAGCAAAAAAGAAATCTTTGAAATATATGTAAATACAGCATATTTTGGTGATGGTTATTATGGAATTTATGATGCAAGTTATGGCTATTATAAAAAAGCTCCTAAAGATTTAAACCTAGGTGAAGCCTCAATGCTTGCAGGCGTTCCAAATGCACCATCTGTATATGCTCCAACAGTAAATCCTACTTTAGCAAAAAAACGTCAATATCATGTTTTAAAAACTATGCTTGAATATGGTTATATAACTAAAGAACAAGCAATGTCCATAAATTAAATTTATAATATTTAATAACACATAATTTATTATTTTATGTGTTATTTTTTTGTTTCCTTCATATATATTATTATGGAGGTAAGTATGAAAGTTTTATTCATAAAAAATAGAAAGCATTTATATTGTGGAATCGTTTTATTTTTCTTATTGTTAATTTCCATTTTCATATTTTTTATACATATTTCCCCATCTTACGCAATAGAATTTGCCAAAAATTCTTTTTTTAATATTGATGTAACAATTTCTTTAAACGACATAGAAAAATCTGATGAAAAAAGGGCATATTTAACTTTTGATGACGGTCCAACAACTAAGGCAACTGCAAAAATTTTAGATGTTCTAAAAGAAGAAAATGTTAAAGCAACTTTTTTTGTTGTTGGAAAACATGTTAAAGAAAATCCTGAATTAGTAAAACGTGAGTATAAAGAAGGTCACTATATTGCAAACCATGGATATAATCATAATAATAAAATTTTGTATAAAAATATGGAATCTTTTAAAAACGAAATCACTTCAACAGATGCAGAAATTGCTAAAGCACTTGGTATTGATAATTATTGCTCACATATTTTTAGATTTCCAAATGGTTATATGTCACATATATATACCAGTCAAAAAAAAGAAGCTCTTAAGGTTTTGTCTAGTTTAAATTATGTTTATGTTGATTGGAATTGTTTAAATAAAGATTCTGAAAGAAAATATTCTGATTATCAATTAATAAATAATTTAAAAAACACTTCTAAAAATAAAGGTACTTTAATTATTTTGATGCATGATACTGCGGATGTAAATAAAACTTATAATATACTTAAAGAGTCTATTTCTTATTTAAAATCTGAAGGATATGAATTCAGAAATTTTTATGATTTTATTAATAATCAGTTTTAGTTTGTTGTTTTTTGTTTTTATCTTTGTTATTGTTTACTTTTATTACCATTTGGTTAATGTAATTATTATTTTTATATTTTAGGTAATTATCCATGTAACTTATTGGTTATAGTTCTATAATAGTTGGTATGGAGGTATTCTATGAAATTTGATGCAGAAAAATTTAGTTATAGGTTAACTGTCTTACTTGATGAAAGCAATATGACTCAAACTCAATTAGCAGAAAAAATTGGTACTACAAATGTAACAATTTGTAGATATATTAATGGCGAACGAGTACCAAGAATCGATGTCGCTTCTAAAATAGCAGCCATTTTTAATGTATCTCTAGATTATTTACTTGGAATCTCTGAAAATGTTGATTCAGAAAATTTAACAAAAAACCAGGATTTAGATATTGCTTTATTAATGAAAAACTTATATTCACTTGATAATGACACACATCTTTCTAAAAAGCAAATTGAAATGATAAAAGCACTTTTACTAGCCAATAAAGACTTCATTTTATCGGCTTAAAAAACAGAATCAAGATTTTTTGTGCAATACAAATTGCCACAAAATCTTGATTCTGCTATTTTTATATCATTTAATTATTTTCTGGTCTTTTCTTTCCACAAGCTCCACAAAATTTAAATTTTCCTGGATTTTCTACTCCACATTCACATACCCATTTTTCTTCTGTTTTACCATTTACTTGTGCTTGAGCAGTTGTTGATTGAGTCGGATTTTGTTGATTTTGTTGTGTTACCGGTTGAGGATTATTTGCCCAAGGCCCTGTTGTGGCTCCACCTACAACATTTCCTGATGCCATATTCATCATGCCTATTCCCATAAATCCATTTGCTGCACCATTTGCATTCTCTGCTGCTTTTTGTGTTGCATCTGCATATGCTCCAACAAGTCTTCCCTGTTGCATATAAGAATTTGCACTTAATTCGTATTCATCTATTTTCTTTTCACTTTCTTCTGTTAAAGTAACAGATTCTACAGAAAATCCTGTAATTGTTAGTCCACGTCTTTTTGTATTTTCATCATATACAGCAACATCCATCATTTGCTTTATTTCATCTGTGTAACTTGGCATTTCAAGTACTGGTACTTTATATTTTGAATTTCCTAATTCATTCGTTACATTTTGGAATACTGCCATAACTTCTGTTCTAATTTGTTCAACAACATCTTCTTTTTTATATACATCCGCAACTCCAGCAATTTCACTCATAAATAATGCAGGGTTTGATATTTTAAATGTATATTTTCCAAAACATTTTATTTCTACTCTTAATGGTATTTTTTCTCCTGTCATTTGGTTTGGAATTGCATGTGACCAATCTTGGAATGGTATTGGTGCAGGTGTTCCAAATTTATTATCCATAATTTCCTTAATGTTAAAGAAAAATACTGCTTGTTGTTTTGATGTTGCTCCATCATATGTAAATCTTTGCCACATTTCTTTGAAAACGTCTCCAAATTGTCCTGCAAAAAATGATGGTGATGAAGAAGAGTCAAATTCATATATTCCTTCTTCTGCAGTTGCATCTATTACTTTACCATTATCATATATAATTGCACATTGTCCTGGTGCAACTATTATAGTACTTTTATTTGTTATAACTCCTGTTGGTGTTGTTTTTTTCATCATTAATATTTCATTTCCAAGATCTTCACATCTTATTGCCTCTTTCCATTGGTCATGCATTGTGCTTCCTATAGCACTTGCTGCTGATTTAATTAATCCCATATCTTTTTCCTCCTACTACATTCTTTCTAAATTAGACAATACCCATCCATGGTCTTCTATTTTTATTAGACTTCCGCAATATTCACATTTTCCCGCTAACGCTACTTTTGTTGGTGCACCGCAATTTGGACAATTTGCAGATGCTACTTTTGGTCCTCCTGCTTGTGTTAGCACACCTCTTTTTCTAACAAATGTTAATATATATGTATGTGTTAGTCTCGTTTCTGTATTTCCCTTTAAAACATTTCCTGTTTTTTCATCTTTAATATAGTCCACCATCGATGAATTTAATGCAATTTTTAGTATATCTTTATCTGATGTTTGATAAAATTTGTTTAGTTTTGCATAATTTACACAAATTCTATCCATCACATTTATTGTTCCGTTGTTTATATATCCTTGTAATTGTGTTTTGTGTTGTTCAAATAATTCATTTGTTTCGTATAATCTTATTTCTTCCCAATCACGTTTTGTCCACGCCATTTGTAATTTTACAAATACATCTTTTGACCATGCTAAAAATTCTTCTCTGTTAAAGTTTGCATCTATTGCTTTTATTTTATTTTCTATATCTTCTTCATTTTCATAGAATGTTACATTTGGAGTATTTATACCTTGTTGTTTACTCATATATGGTGGGTTTCTTTTGCTTTTTTTAGCAATATAAATCAAAATTGCTATTAATATTGCAAATGTAATCATTACACTTAAAAAGTCTTCAAAAGAACTTCCTTTTCCATAATTTGATCTACTGCTTGAACTTCCATAATCACTACTACTCCATGATGGACTATCATAATCACTACTGCTCCAAGATGAACTTCCATAATCGCTACTACTACTGCTCCATGAACTTCCACTATCATATGATTCAAAACTTCCTACATCTGCAAAACTGTGTGATGTTATTGTTGTAATTATTATAAAAACTATTGCCATTATCATGCTTTTTATTTTTTTACTTTTCATTTGTTTTCCCCTTTTATTTTATATTGATTTCAAAATATTTTATTATTATAATTTAATGCTCCACAAATAATCATATTATTGAATGTAATTTGTAACTTTTTATTTTTTACTTTCTACTATTTTTTCTAATGCTATTGCTAATTGATCAGGGCATGATGTTCCTTTATATCCACATTGTATTCCTTTTAGTCTTTTTATTGCTTCTTGAATTTTCATTCCTTCTATTAATCTTGAAACTCCAACTGTGTTTCCTGCACATCCACCTTGTATTGTTACCTTTTTTATTGTATCTCCATCTACTTCTATTATCATTTCTTGTGAACATACACCTTCTGGTTCATATCTATATTCCATTTTTTCTTCTTCCTTTCTTTATTTATCCTTCTTTTTTATTATAACAATACTTATAATAAAAGTCCAGCAAAAAACTGGACTTTTAAAAAAATATCATAACATTCCTAATATAGAATAAAAGATAATACAACTATTTGTACTACCTTTTAATATTGTATCATTTTTTCACTTCAATATGAACATCTTTTAATTGTTGTTCAGAAACAACTGAAGGTGCTCTCATAAGTAAATCTCTTGCTCTCTTATTTTTAGGGAAAGCAATAACTTCTCTAATATTTTGAGAATCTTCAATAAGCATTACCATTCTGTCTACGCCAGGTGCTGCACCTGCATGTGGAGGTGTTCCATATTGGAATGCATTATATAATGCACCAAATCTATTTTTAACATCATCTTCTTTGTATCCTGCAATTTCAAAAGCTTTTACCATTATTTCTGGGTTGTGATTTCTAACTGCTCCTGATGCCATCTCATATCCATTACATACTAGGTCATATTGATATGCTAATATGTCTAATGGGTCTTTTGTTTCTAATGCTTCCATTCCACCTTGTGGCATTGAGAATGGGTTATGGTTAAAGTCTATTGTTCCTTCGTCTGATAATTCATACATTGGGAAGTCTACTATGTAGCAGAATCTGTAAACATCTTTTTCTAGTAAATCTAATCTTTTTCCTAATTCAATTCTAACTAAACCTGCTATTTTTTGTGCTATTTTAAATTCGTCTGCTATAAAGAATACACTTGAGTTCTTGCTCATTCCAAATTCATTTACTAATTGTTCTTTTATATCATCTGTAATGAATTTTGCAATTCCTCCTATAACTTCTCCTGATTCTTCATATTTTGTCCAAGCAAGACCTTTTGCTCCTACTTCGTCTGATGTAGCATACTCTGTCATTTTGTCAAAGAATTTTCTTCCTTGTTCTGCTCCATTTGGAACTATTATTGCTTTTATAGTTTTTCCTTCAAATGCTTTAAAGTCTGAGTTTTCAAAGCATTTTGTTACATCTTGTATTATTAATGGATTTCTTAAATCTGGTTTATCAATTCCGTATTTTTGCATTGCTTCTCTATATGGAATTTTGATAAATGGCCCTTCATCTACTTTCCATGTTGTAAATTTTTTGAAAGTATATGGTACAACTTCTTCTATTACTTTAAATACATCCTCTTGTGTTGCAAAGCTCATTTCAAAGTCTAATTGATAGAATTCTCCTGGAGCTCTGTCTGCTCTAGGGTCTTCGTCTCTAAAGCATGGAGCAATTTGGAAGTATTTATCAAATCCAGATACCATTAGTAATTGTTTAAATTGTTGTGGTGCTTGTGGTAATGCGTAAAATTCCCCTGGATTTAATCTACTTGGTACTAAATAGTCCCTTGCCCCTTCTGGTGAAGAGTTTGCAAGTATTGGTGTTTGAATTTCTGCAAATCCTAATTCATCCATTTTGTCTCTTAACGCTTTTAATATTTTTGAACGAAGTAAAATGTTGTTGTGTAATTTTTCATTTCTTAAATCTAAAAATCTATATTCTAATCTTAAATCTTCTCTTACTTCTTGGTCTGTATTTATTTCAAATGGAAGTACATTTTTACATTTTCCTAATAGTTCTATTTCATTTGCAATTACTTCTATTTCACCTGTTGGAATTTTTGTATTTTTATTGCTTCTTTCCACAACTTTTCCTGATATGTGAATACAACTCTCTGTTGTTAAATCTTTTGCTTGTTTTTGTAATTCTTCGTCATTTATTACTATTTGTGTTATTCCAAATTGGTCTCTTAAATCAATGAATATCATTGCTCCTAAATCTCTTATTTTTTGTATCCACCCTGCTAGTTCTACTGTTTCTTCTACATTGTTTATGTTTAATTCTCCACATGTTTTTGTTCTGTACATTGTCTTTCCTCCAATTTCAATCTATGTATTATAATATCACATTTTACTTGACTTTTCAATTATCTTACTTCATTTTGTTGTTCTTTATCGATTTCTTCTGTTAAAATTTTTTGATATGCTCCTTTAAATTCATAAAATCTTTCGCCAAAAAAGTTTTTATAATGTTCTTTTATTTCAGTAGGAATCTCTATTCCTGTTTCTGTTTTAGCGTTCTGTATTGCTTTGTTTATATCAAAATCTTCTATTACTTCTTCTACGTATTTATTAAACCATTTTTTATCTCCAAAATCCCTAAAAAATGCTCCAAAATCATATTTGCTTCCATCACTTGTTGTTCTTACTTTTTTTCTTAATGTACCTGACTCGCAACAACAATCTAAATCATAAATTGGTGCAATTCTAGCCCTTTTTTCTTTTTCATTTAACAATATTCCCCAATTATGATTATTTTCATCTGTCTGTTTTACAAATCTATTAAATAATGATTGCTTTATAAATTCTTTTTTTATTGTATCTATGTCTTGACTTTTAAATCCTTTTTCATTCAAATATTTATTTATATGTTTCATTATAGATTGAATATTTAATTCATTTATATTACCATCAGATTCTTCTAATATTTCCTCACCATGTACCAATTCTTCATTTTTCTTTTTAAAATCTACTGTTAATATCTGTTTCATATTTCTATTAAATTTGTTACCTGCTACTATATAATATTGGGCACTTTTGTTTTGGAATTGTTTTGCTATTTGTGGCAATAGTATATTGTTATATAGTGAAACATAATATTGTTCTTTAGTTAGTTCTCTGTATATATCTCCAAATGGTCTTTTTAATAATGCCATAGTTCTTTGGTCTTTTAATAAAACCCAATTAACACAGTTAGTATATTTTTCAACATCAAGTGCTGATGTATTATAGTCTTGTTTTTTTAATATTATTTCTCCATTATCATTATGTTCAAAATAATTTTCTTCTCTCAAGTCTGCATTTTTCACTTTTTGTTTTTCTATATATTCTTCATAATCTTTCTTATCTTTAAACATTTTATCTCCCACTTTTCATTTATTTTTATATATTAAACCACATTTTATAAAATTTTACAATATTTTTTTACTGTTTAACTTGAATAAAAAAATCTTTTTTGTTACAATATTTAAAGAATTTATGTGAAAAGAGGTATCCTTATGCCAAAAGAAGAATTTGATTTTTATGATAAAACTAGCCTAAAATCTTATAACCTAGATAAAAGTATGCAATATCAATTAAATATTTTAGGAAGTTTAGATGTTTTTACAAGGAAACATTCAGAAAATGTAGCAAGCATTGTTTGTAGAATCTGTAAATATTTACATCTTTCTAAAGATTTTACTGAATATTGTACAATTTGTGCTTATCTTCATGACATTGGGAAACAATTTATTCCTGCAAGTATTTTACAAAAAAAATCACCTTTAGACGATAAAGAATTTGAAATAATGAAAACTCACACAACAATTGGTTATAATATTTGTATGGATGATTTAAAATTGCGCCCTTATTCTGCTGGACCAATATATCATCACGAGGCATTAAATGGAGTTGGTTATCCAAATGGTATCACCGGAAAAGACATTCCAATAGAAGGGCAAATTATCCGTGTTGCTGATGAATTTGATGCTATTATTAGTAAGCGTCAATATAAATCACATATTGATATTATTGATACTTTAAAAATCCTAATACAAGAATCAAAACCTATTGAACATCCAGAAAATTATAAAGTCCCTGTAAAAAACCCAAAAGTAGGCCTTCTAAATCCTGCTATCGTAAAAGCTCTAATTAAAGTTATTATTGATGACACAGAATACGAAATCTCATGTATTATGAATTATTTAAAAGACTTAAAAGTTGAAATAAAACGTCTTGCAGAAATTGAAAAATATAATAAGAAACGACTTTCTACCAAAGACAAGAAAAAACAAAATTACTATTTAGAAGGAATGAAATGCCTTTTAATAGGCCAAGAAACCATTGAAAATTATGATGAAGTTTTAACTTCATATCGCAATATTGTTAACGAAAAAAATGCTCTTATTGATAAATTATTTAAAGAAATTAAGGTATTTAAAAAATTAAAAGTATAAAAATTTCGGGATTGAGGGACGGGTCCTTAATCCCGAAATTTTTAATCTTCTAGTCCAAAACTTACTCCAAGTGCACTATTTATTTTATTAATTATTTGTTCATCTTCTATATGACCTATTTTTTCTTTTAATCTACTTTTATCAATTGTTCTTATCTGTTCTGCCAAAACTACAGAATCACTTTTTAATCCACATTGTTCAGAGTCTATTTCTATATGTGTTGGTAGTTTTGTTTTATTCATTTGTGATGTTATAGCCGCTGCAATTACTGTTGGACTATATTTATTTCCCATATCATTTTGAATTATTAAAACAGGTCTTATACCTCCCTGTTCAGAGCCAACAACCGGGCTTAAATCTGCATAAAACATATCTCCTCTTTTTATTACCATAATCTTCACTCCTAATATTGGTATATGTCAAGATTGCTTCTTTTTTTATATCTATCTCATTATATTTTATGTAGATTATAGTATTTTGGTTAGTATCTTTTATTTCTATTTTTAAAGGTTTCCCATCCTTTTTTGATACATAAAGTTTTTCATATTTTTGATATTTATTTCCTGTTTTTACAGTTGTTTCCATCACTATTTGATTTTCTTCTTCTTTAAATTTCGAATTTGAATTATTTTTATAATTTTCTATAAAATTTGCTAAATCTAAGTTATTTTGTGTTATTTCCTGATAATTTTCTATAATTTTTGTTAAACTTAATTGTGTATTTTCTATTTTTAATTTATCATTTTCCCTTATTATTTTAACACCTTGTATATTGCTTGGTTCTAGTACTTCTTGTTCATTGTTTTGGCTATTTATGTATTTTTGTTTTAGTTTGTATTTATTGCTATTTTTGTTGCTTTTTACTTCTACATCTATTTGTGCTTCATATGAACTAATATTTAAAATATATTCTACAATTTCTTGACTACTACTATTATTTCCAATTTTAATATTTTTATCCTTATTATTGCCTTTTTTTATTAAAATAATTGATGTGCCCAGTGTACATATTATCAAAAATATAATTAAAATTTTTTTGGATTTTCTTTTTTCTTTTGATTTGCCTTGTAATTTATGATAATTAATTTTTTGCATATTAAAAGCCCCCTAAAAATTATTTGTTATTAATTTTTATTATTGTTTTTTTATTTTAATGTTAAATTTTTTATTGTTTTCACCGCAAATTTTGACTTTATTTTAATATTAAAAAAATTGCATAAAATACCCAAAAACAAATCTGAAAATTTTCAATTTTTAGTCTTAACTCTACTTTTTATCATACTATGATAACTTTCCTAGAATATAAAAAAAGAAGACCATTTCTAGCCTTCTTCTATACGAATTCATATATTTATATATTCACAAATTATTTATTATTTACTAAATCTTTTAATGCTTTACCAGCTTTGAATACTGGAGCTTTTGAAGCAGGTATTTTGATTTCTTCTTTAGTTTGAGGATTTCTACCTTTTCTAGCAGCTCTTTTTCTAACTTCGAAAGAACCAAATCCAACTAATTGAACTTTATCTCCTTCTACTAATGCATTTGTAACTGTTTCTACGAATGCATTAACTGTTGCTTCAGCTACTTTTTTTGTGTCACCTGTTTTTGCAGCTATTGCTGCGATTAATTCAGCTTTGTTCATTTAAATTACCTCCTATAAGATTGAATATTTATGTACTTTTATCGCCTGAACTAAGCAATAACTGTACCTACTAATAACTCTATTCGCCAACTTTCGATAAAATCCTTCTTTTTTTCTAATAAATTTTAATTTTTTCTAGAAATTTAACTATTTTATCACCTGCAGGCATCATTTTGAACTCATTTTTTGTAAAAACTTTTAAAACAACAATTGCTAATGCATATATTACAATAGCAACCATTATTGCTATTATTGTAGCCAATCTTTCAACTATTATTCCTTTTAAAGCTAAATATGTAAAATATGAACATATTCCCATAATTGCAGTTGAAATAACTGGTTTTAGAACAAATTTTGAAAACGTCAAATTTAATTTTATATATTTTCTAAGCATTGTAAATGCAATACAAAATGCAACCAAATGACAAGCAACCGAACCCCAAGCAGCACCATAAACTCCAATGTTTGGTATTTTTACTAATGTAATATTAAAAATAAATTTAACAAATACACCTGTTGCCAAAGAAATTGTTGGAATCATTAATTTTCCAAATCCTTGTAACGCCCCATTTATAGTTTGGTCCAAAATTGTAAAAATTATTGTTAATGCACTAATTTGTAATATTAATGCTCCATCATTTGCATTTGGGAACAATAAATTCAAAATTGGTTGTGCAAAAATAAACATTCCAACTGTACAAGGCAAGCCTATCAACATTGAAACCAATAATGAAAATGATGTTTTTTCTGTAATTGTTTTATTATCATTTCTAGCCTTCGCAGCTGATATTGCAGGAACTAATGCTGTTGCAAACGCTACATTTATTGCCAACGGTAAACTTGTCAATGTATCGACTTTACCACCTAAAATTCCATATAATGCTGTTGCTTGGTCCTCTGGCATAAATGCCCTCAAATTTCTTACAACTGTAAATGAATCAACATTTTTATTTATTGAAGACATTATAGCTGTTAATGTTATTGGAATTGAAACCAACAAAATTCTTTTTATTATTGTTGATACTCTTTCATATTTATAATTTACTGTATTTTTAATTTCTGTTGCAACTTCTTTTCTTTCTGACCTGTAATATAAAAATAAATAACTAAATCCTAAAAATGTTGCAAGTGTTGTTGCCAAGTTTGCACCTGCAGCCATCCACTCTGTTGAAACATTTGATAATATTGCAACAACTTCAACAACTATAATTGTAAGCAATGTTTTAAAAACTTGCTCCAACGTTTGAGATTTTGCTCCTACACTAATTTTTTGTCTACCATTAAAATATCCTCTCATAACTGATGCAACTGTAACAAAGAATATTGCTGGTGATAATGCAACCAATGTCATTTCTGCATCTGGTATTTGTAACCATTGATTTGCTATAACATTTGCTCCAAAGAACAACAGCAAACTTCCAACTAATCCTATTACTGCAAATGTTGCAAATGCTATTTTAAAAATTCTATGTGCACCTTTATTATCTCCAACTGCAACTCTTTCTGATACCAATTTTGATATTGCACTTGGAACTCCTATCGAAGATATTGTAAGTAGTAGTGCATATATTTGATATCCACTTGCACATATTCCATTTCCTTTGTCACCAAAGCCTTGTCTGTTTGTTAGATATAATGTATATACTAAACCTAAAATTTTTATAAGTACTTGTGAAAACATTAGAGTAATAACACCTTGCATGAATCCTTCTTTTTTAGGTTTATTATTTATTTCTCGTTTTTTACTGCCTATATTTATCATCTTACCTCCTACAACTTTTCTATTATAATTATTATTAAAATAGTATTTTCAATATGTTTTATTTTTCAAATTTTATATATTATTTTGAAATACCGCGTAAGCGATCAAAATTTCAAAATTATATTTACATTATAATTATAATTAAAAATTTTATCAATACTTTTCATAAATTTTTCAAAAATCATTGACAAATGCCCTTTTTTGTAATAAAATATTTAAGCATTATGTAGAATATGATTTAAATTAGAACTTCTCCCCGGTAGTTATAATTTAAATGTCATATATAAAAATAAAAAATAAAAATAATAGGGAGGGTAATTATTACCATGAATAATACAACATATAGCCCAAAAAAGGCTGAAATAGAAAGCAAATGGTACATAATTGATGCAGCAAACAAACCATTAGGTAGAGTTGCAACAGAAGCTGCAAAATTATTAAGAGGAAAACACAAACCAACATTTACACCTAATATCGATACAGGTGATCACGTTATAGTATTAAATGCTAAAGACGTTATTTTAACAGGAAACAAAATGGATCAAAAAATTTATAGACACCACTCAGGATACATTGGTGGAATGAAAGAAACTCCAGCAAGAGTAATGTTAGAAAAAAATCCAGAAAAAGCTATGACATTAGCTATTAAAGGAATGTTACCACACAACTCTTTAGGAAGAGCTCAACTTAAAAAATTAAGAGTTTATGCAGGAGCAGAACATGAAAATCAAGCACAAAAACCAGAAGTATGGGAGGTAAAATAATATGGCTAAATCAGAAAAAATAGTTTACGCTGGAACAGGAAGAAGAAAATCTTCAATTGCCAGAGTTAGATTAGTTGAAGGATCTGGAAAAATTACTATTAATGGTAAAGATATTGATGAATTTTTCGGATTAGAAACTTTAAAAGTTATAGTAAGACAACCACTTACAGTTACAAACACAACTGATAAATATGATGTTATTTGTTCAGTTCAAGGTGGAGGATTTACAGGTCAAGCCGGAGCAATCAGACATGGTATTGCTAGAGCACTAAATGCTGCTAATATCGAATACAGACCTGCTTTAAAATCAAACGGATTCTTAACAAGAGATCCTCGTATGAAAGAAAGAAAAAAATACGGTCTTAAAAAAGCAAGAAAAGCTCCACAATTCTCAAAGAGATAATATGCTTTTATGCAAAATATACAAACCTCGGAAGTTTTAATACTCCCGAGGTTTTTTATTTTATTATTTAGACTGTTCTATTTATCTAACTTTATTGATTAAAGCATCATCACCTACATTATATACACCTATACCTAATAATACTACCACCATCATTACAATTAAAATAACAGCTCCAATTATTCCTATAGTAGCAAACATATTTTTTTGTTTTTTTCCTGAATAAATAGCTAATATCAATGCTCCTATTTCTATTAAAATAGCCAAAATAATCCCAATTTTGGAATATAAAATCCATCCAATAATACATAATATTATTGATATTATTCCTAATATTTTATTTTTTTCCATTTATTTTCCCCCCTTCCTATATTTTCATTTTAATTCTAAAAAGTAAAAAAGTCAAGATTCCATAATGAAGAGATAATATTTATATAAAAAAGCACTATTTTATAGTGCTTTTTTGTTGTAGTATTAAATTTCTAAATAAATTGAATCCTTTTTATTTTTTATAGCCAAATTCACTTTTTCTACTATAATTTTTTGTAGATTTATCCTAACATTGCAATGACAAATTGTATTCCACTTTCCGTCATTATCTAAAATCTGGAAAGTATCCCAAAATATTCTATCTGCAAACCGTGCCTTCTTTGGGTTATTAATCTCTATCAATTTGTTTTTAATTTCAATTTTTAATACCATATAATCCTTCTTCCTATTAAATCTAATTACAAGGTTACATTATAAAAATTCTGCCTGAACTAATCAGGCAGAGTTTCCATCACAATTCAAATATTCCATTTTCCCCAAATACATTATAAGTAACGCGTTTAACCAACAATGAAATACTTAAAAATTTTCTAATGCCACATTATTAGGTGATTGTAATTAATTTTTGATAATGTCATAGTAAATTTAATATTTGATTATGTCATAA
>ERZ791852.456-NODE-456-length-31108-cov-4.299810_pt1 | contig 31108 bp, 30 predicted proteins | sample MGYA00510287_ERZ791852 | MGnify/ENA primary metagenome ERZ791852 (study PRJEB30046, sample SAMN00715257) | human gut metagenome | study: EMG produced TPA metagenomics assembly of the A metagenome-wide association study of gut microbiota in type 2... | reverse complement strand
CGACCTAAGCGCAGCCAACACCCACCAGCAAGCATAGGTGCTATCTTATTTTTTACGGCCATTTCATAGGCCTCTTCCACCGTCTTCGGTTGTAATACTTTCAAAAAGGCTAACATAATCTATCCTCACAATGGTATACTAAAAACAATCATTATCTTAAGCCATTTATATTAGCAATGTTGCCATAAAACCTTTTATTTTTGCTTATATATATAATTGTAACAACTATTACATCGTAAATCTATGACAAACAATATAAAATTACAAGAAGTTTGCAAACAATTACATATACCGGTAGTGGGTACCACATCGTGGCCACTTCCTAAAGAAGCGCGCGAAATCTTACGGGAATCCAATCCATGTCCCTTTACAGCCGCTGACCTAGAGGAACGATTGACTGGTACATCTGAATTTATGCCACGCAGCGCCATCGTCTGTCTATTTCCCTATCATGTAGCACATGAAGGGCCTATAAATCTATCCCGTTACACCTGGGCCACTGATTACCATCTAGTGGTGACAGACTATTTGCAACGCCTCGTAGATGAACTAAAATCGAACACCCCAGATGCATTGTTCTCTATCCATTGCGATACGAGCCCTTTGGCTGATCGTTACATGGCCTATTTAGCAGGCCTTGGGTTCTATGGAAAAAATAAATGCTTTATCAATCCAACTTGGGGTTCCTATATCGTCATCGGTACTGTGCTCACCACATTAGAATTCGAATCCAATACGCCTATAACCGATATGTGTGTGGGCTGTAATCGGTGCATTACATCCTGTTTAGGTCAATGTCTAGATGGCAATGCATTTAATTACGCCACCTGTAAAAGCTATTTAACGCAAAAAAAAGGTGATCTCACTGATGACGAACAGTCCATCATCAAGAAATCACCCTTAGTATTTGGTTGTGATGTGTGCCAAGAGGTTTGTCCCCATAATAAAGACTTGCCTACAACACCTATTATTGAATTTCAATCTGTCGAACCCTATGTGGATATTACCGAATTAGAATCGATGACAAATAAGGAATTCAAAGCCAAATATGGCCATCGAGCCTTCTCATGGCGCGGCAAAAAAATATTGATACGCAATCAGGAATATATCAAGAAACCTTAATACCACATACTATATTTTGTAGTAATTTAGTTTATCCAAGGATTCACTCAAAGCCGGTACATATTCTTTGATAAACATATCTACCTCTGGCATATTAAGAGCTTTCAATTTAGCCAAAATCGTATCGTGAGCCTCCTTGAATTCATCATTGCCCGCATGTAACTCATTGACACATTTCATATAAGCGGACAAAGTATCGGCAGCTTTCACAATCGGCCATTCAGGCAATGTTTCAGCATCCACAATATATGGTTTATAAACGGATTGCAATCGTTCCGGCAATGTACTTAGCATTTTTTCTTGCGCTAAGGTTTCTACCTCGCCATACAAGGAACGAAGCTTAGGATCAAAGTATTTAATAGGCGTCGGCATGTCCCCTGTAAAGATTTCACTCACCTCATGGTACATGGCAATGACGGCCACCTTGTTAATATCTAAATTTCCACCGAAATATTCATTTTTAAGAGCCGCTAAATTATGAGCCACCATAGCCACCTCAAGGCTATGCTCTTGAATATTTTCAGTCTCCGTATTGCGCATTAAGCTCCAACGATTAATAAAGCGCATCCGTTTTAAAAAAGCAAAAAATGAACTCATACATATCCCCCTTACAATGAAGGTCCCACCAGAAGGTAGGATCTTTTATAGTTTGTATAACCAAATAATTATGTTATTAAATGACGCCGCGTAATTTAAAACCATAGTCTAGGAACTGAACGGCCTCATTCCAACGGTTGTCATCATTGAGCATCACCACAATCATAGTGTGCCCATTTCGCGTAGCCGATGCGATTAAACACTCACCAGCCGCATTTGTAAATCCGGTCTTTAAGCCATTAGCACCAGGGTATTTATTGCGGATGAAATGGTTGGTAGTGCGAATCGTTTCAGGTGCTCGATTTTGATATGGCACCTTATAGTAATCATTTGCCACCTTATCGCGGAACATTTGATACTTCATACCATACGTTGCAATCAAAGCTAAATCGCGTGCCGTCGAATGGTGCCCCGTTTGGGTCAATCCATGAGGATTGAGGAATACGCTATTCTTAGCCCCTGCCTTAGCTGCTATGCGGTTCATATCCTTCGCAAAATTTTCTACAGACCCACTTACGTTCTCTGCCACAACTACGGCCGCATCATTCCCAGAGGCTACCATCATACCTTCAAGAACGCCTTCCAAGGTGATTTGGTCGCCTACTTGCACACCAAGATTGGATTCCTCCATACTCGTCGCATAGGGACTAATCGTGGCCAACTCATCTAATTGTGTTCCTTTCAGCTCAAGCGCTGTTAATAAGGTTACCATTTTCGTAGTGCTCGCCGGATGCATCCACTTATCAGGATTTTTAGCAAATAAAATTTCTTTTGTATCTGCATCAATGAGAACTACTGCTTCACCAATGGTGGACGGTGGCGTAGGTGCATCAGCACGAGCGACTGCGCCAATAAACATAAGTCCTATGAAAGCTAACGTCAATACAAAATATTGCCAAATGGAACGCTTATTTATTATTAAATCTGTCATATATCTCTCTTTCTAGTTCTAATAATCAATTATTGTTCGCTTACACTATATATCCATATTCGTTGCAGTAGCTTTTTTCTTTGTTCCTTTTAGCTCACCTGTAGAAGTATCTACATTTTGTACATATACAACACGTTGTGGATATGGAATATCTATACCATATTTATCAAAAGCATCTTTTACATCGGACATAATACTATATCGAACATCAAGAAACTGACTCGTTTTAACTTCTGCAAACGCAGAAATACGCACAGAGTTATCACCAAATTCAGAAATACCAATCTCCATATATTTAGCATTTAGAATACGTTTATCCTTGGCAAAAACGGTCTTTAATATCTTAATTGCTTCATGATGATCATTGTTATAGCCAATATCAAAAACAAACGGAATCATTCGTTCAGTCATATAGGAATAATTCGTTACTGATTGAGATGTAAGAATCGAATTTGGTATGTACACCCGTTTCTGATCCTTTGTAGTGATAATAGTATTCATAAACTGTATGGATGTAACGCTCCCTATAATGTCCCCAACCTCAATATAGTGTCCAGCACGAAATGGTTTGAATATTAAAATCAATAATCCTGATGCTAAGTTCGCTAGATTATTTTGTAATGCTAAGCCAATACCTAAACCAAAAGCACCGAAAGCTGCTACAAAGGATGTTGTAGGAACACCAACTTGATTAAGACAGACTAATAATAAACCTACAAGCAATACATAATTAATAATTTGAGATACAAAGCCCATTGCAGCAGTATCATAGTTGGCCCGTGTCATAACACGAACAGCAACGTTTTTAATCCACCGAATAATATAGCGGCCTACCAAAAATATAATAAGAGCAAGCAAAATATTGCCGGCTTGGCTAAAAAACCATTCTCTTAATTTTAACAATACATTGGCATCTTTAAATAACAGCTCTGATGCGGTTGCTAAGAATTCGTACATGTATACCCCCACAATGCTTAAGGTGACTTACTCAAATCTATGGTAAACATATGATATAATTTCACATGTAAATATTATGTATTATAAACAACTTATATGAAGATAATAAAATATTACCTTTTATTATAGCTTTATATTCTATATCTAACAATGATAAACTAGGGAGTCCTATATGTCTAATAATCCATACACAGCGCCAGATGAATTAATAACGGGCGGCCATGTCACTAAAGAATATAACTCTGTAACCGTACTCTTTGACGACATTCACTATTCCTTGAGCAGCGGTCAACTAAATGGAGGCTTTCACCATACATTAGGTGTACGCAATCAACAATTAACCTACCATATTGAAACAGAAAAGGATTTACCAGGTTGCTCTGTAGCAAACTATTTAGCTCAAGAATTTGAGCATATCGATGTGCCTGTACATTTCAGCACTGCACTGTTAACCTCTGCTACACCAGCCCTTCATGCGTACACAATGGTACAAGAAAGTAATACAATCGTTGAAACCATTGTCACCGGTGGTTATAAGAAAACGGCCCATCGTGCAGGTACAGGTTATTGTTATGAAGAAAAAGATGGTGAATTCCACACTCCTGGCACAATTAATATCCTCGTATTCACCAACAAGGCCTTAACAGATAGCGCGATGGTGAAAGCCATCATGACGATTACCGAGGCTAAAACAGCAGCATTACAAGATTGGAAGGTAGAAAGTACCAAGGACTTCCTCAAATATAATACACATATAGTTCACAGTTTAGCAAAAGAAACGAATACCTCCGCTACTGGAACTGCTACAGATGGCATCATCTTAACCATCAATACCAATGGCGATGTATTAACTGATGCAGGATCCTATTCCCTATTCGGCGACACATTAGCCAAAGCTGTATACCTAGGTGTACAACGAGCATTAGAAAATGCCATCGGTACCGAATGATTTATACAAGCAAAAGGCCCTTTGTGAATAATCACAAAGGGTCTTTTTATATCTGTCTCATCCGCATACAATCGCTTGTAAGGATTAGTATTCTTTAAAGATTCGTTCCAAATCCTTGCAAGTACGTTCCTTTTGTAAGGCCAACATCAACAAGATACGAGCCTTTTGAGGTGACAAGCTATCACATACAAAATAGCCTGCCTCCACATCTTGGGGAACCTTAGATACTATACCACTCCCCGTTCTGGATGCGCGTACAACAGGTATTGGTAAATTGGATGTTACCTTGCGGATAGGTTGCGGTATCGTACCATGGCCTAAGCCAGCTAAGATCAAACCCGATGGGTTCGTTGCCACTATGGCAAGCCCCATAATTTCTTCGATACCTGCATAACAGGTTAAGATTTCAACACGTGGTAAGTCATCGTCCTCTGGCAAGCCAAACTCAGATTCCATCGTATGCTTACGCAACGGACACATATAGTATTGGGCTATACCATCTTGTACAATACCAAGATGACCTGCATTAGGGCTACCAAAGGTTGCCACGTTAGTTGTATTCATTTTTGTTACATCACGAGCACCATCAATATAGCCATTCATAACTACAAGTACGCCCTTATTATATGATTCTGGTGTTCGAGCCACTTGTATAGCTTGCAACAAATTAATAGGGCCATCGGCACTGATAGCTCCTGCTGGACGCATCGAACCAGTTATAACAATAGGCTTATCAGTATGGACAGTAAGATGCAAAAAGTACGCGGTTTCCTCCATACTATCCGTGCCATGTGTAATAACAACACCCGCAATATCATCATTATCCACACATTTTTGTACTAATTTTGATAGACGGACCCATTGAAATAGCGTTATGTCTGAACTTTCAATATTACAAAATTGATTGCACACAAAAGGTCCATACTCTCTAACGCCAGGTACAGAGGATATAATTTCTTCTAAGGGCAATACACCTGCTGTATACCCCGTCAAATCAGTATCCGAAGCACCTTGTCCCGCAATGGTACCACCAGTACCAATGATTGCAATTTTCTTAGTCATCTTATCCTCCTATAGACATTATAATGTAGAAGGTTTAAAGGAAGGCATTAATTCAAGTTTATGCCGATTAATTCGTTGTAGATAATCAATGCGCTCCTTCGTTTGTATATCTTCAATTTCGCCGGTTCGAATATATCGATCGAGAACGGCATAGGTAAATCCTAGTTTATCCTCATCAGATTGACCACTGAGCCCATCACTAGGCGTTTTGTCTACTAAATGACGCGGAATATCCAAAAGGCGTCCAATTTGACGCACCTCTTCAACCACGAGATTCGCCAATGGACTAAAGTCACCTGCTGCATCGCCAAACTTGGTAGAGTAGCCCACATAGTCTTCAGAGCCATTACATGTATTAGCAACACGTGCACCATGTGGCAAATTTTGACCTACCGCATATAATGTGGCCATCCGCAAACGAGGCGGTGTATTGATTTCTGCATCTCGCGCTAAATCTGTACGGCCCGTTACATCGGAAAAGCCCTCTCCTTGTACAATGGCCTCTGTTAATGCACGATAGGCATTACCAATATTCACAATCATATAGGGGATACCAAGATGCGCCACCACCTCTTTTGCATCATCTATATCGGATTGTACATCATTTGGCATAAGGACGCCTACAACGCGTTGTGCACCGAGCGCCTCCTTACAAAGAGCGGCTACCACGCTAGAATCCTTACCGCCCGAAATGCCGACTATAGCGGAACATGCAGGTCCATTTTGTTCAAAATAGTCCCGAATCCACGCCACTAATTCCTCTTTTGTTCGTTCTGGATGTGTAAGCATAGGCCCTCCTATTTTTTACGACCAATACGATTCAATAAGTCCATCTTCATATGGTAATAGTCAGGGCTCATATCTAGATAGTGACGATGTGGATTTTCAAAGCGTTGTTCTTCCGGCCAAATCTCATGAGCCAATTGTTCTTGTACATAGGCGCGTATCGATTCCAATGTTGGGGATGGTACGATTTGCTCGCCCCCTTTAATCATGAGTTCCTGCATATTTTTAAATGTACAGTTTTCATAATACAATTCTCTCCACGGTTTTTCTGGATCGATATAACGATATGGTTTATCTGTGGATGGCACTTCGCCAGGTAATGTCAATAATTCAGCAATAGCGCGACCATCTTCATTATAAACGCGATATACTTGTTTCAATCCAGGATTGGTAATCTTTTCCACAGACTCAGAAATCTTAATGCGCGGTTCCCATACGCCGCCTTTTTCAACGCCTGCAATCTTGTATACAGCGCCGAATACAGGATCCGTTTTCGACGTAATCAATCGTTCCCCTACGCCAAAGATATCAATAGGGCCACCTTGATTTAATAAGGATGAAATCGTATATTCATCAAGGCTATTAGATGCCATGATTTTGCAATCGTTCATCCCTGCATCATCGAGCATACGACGCGCTTGCTTAGCTAAATATGCTAAGTCACCAGAATCGAGGCGGATACCTTTTAATCGATGACCATTCGGTTCCAAAATATCCTTGGCAACCTTAATGGCATTTGGTACACCCGATTCTAATACATTATAGGTATCCACCAAGAACACAGCGCTGTCCAGATACACTTCAGCATAGGACTTGAATGCTTCATATTCAGAATCGTGGTACATAACCCAACTATGTGCCATGGTACCATTTACGGGAATCCCAAATTGTTGTCCCGCAAGAACTGTGGCAGTTCCATTGACACCGCCTATGAAAGCCGCCCGCGCACCATATACAGCAGCATCTACATTGTGAGCGCGACGAGCCCCAAAATCGGATACAATGCGCCCATCGGCGGCACGCACGATACGGTTCGCCTTTGTAGCAATAAGCGATTGATGATTAATCATGGTAAGCACTGCTGTTTCCACAATTTGTGCGTCGATAAGAGGTGCTACGATGGTCATAATCGGCTCATTAGGATATATGATGGTACCTTCTTTGAAGGCATATACATCACCGGTAAATTTGAAGTTGCGCAAATACTCTAAAAATTCATCACTAAATAAATGCAATGATTTAAAATACGCCATATCCTCCTCATCGAAATGAAGATTCAAAATGTATTCTAAAACTTGTTCCAATCCGCCAAAGATAGCAAATCCACCTTTGTCCGGATTGCGACGGTAAAATACGTCGAAGGCAACGCGGTCTGTATTGTCTTGTTTCGTAAAGTACCCATGAGCCATGGTCATCTCATAGAGATCCATAAGCATACTAATGTTGCGACGTTCATGTTGCATACTTTCACCATCCTATATAAATAAAAGGTATATAATACAGCGCGTTCGTTATACATTACGCATGATACTATTATAAACTATATACATCGTCTTTTCTATTCATAGTACATGTGATATAACTATATTATAGATAATAATTACTTATTAACTAATGAATAAACATGAATAATCTCATAGCAACTAAGATAATTAGAATTATATGGGATATATTTTCAGAATGAGAGGTGCCAAATGGACGCAATCGTTCAAGCAAAACGCGTATTAGAAATATTTAAAGAAATGAGCCAAATCCCACGTGGATCTGGCAACGAAAAGGGCATTAGCGATTACATTGTCAATTTTGCTCACAATTTAGGTCTAGAAGCTACACAAGATAGCGAATGGAATGTAGTCATCAAAAAACCAGCTACACCAGGCTATGAAAATCGTCCATCCGTCATCCTTCAAGGTCATATCGATATGGTATGCGTAAAAGGTCATGATTCCAGCCATGATTTTACAAAAGATCCTATCGCCAACATCATCGAAGGCGAATGGATGCACGCCGATGACACTACATTGGGTGCAGATAATGGCATGGGCGGTGCTATGATTTTAGCAGTTCTAGAAGATAAGAACCAACAACATGGTCCCCTACAAGTATTGTTCACAACTAATGAAGAAACAGGTATGGATGGTGCTGCAGCAGTAAAAGAAGGCCACGTATCAGGTGATTATCTAATCAACTTAGACACTGAAGTGGAACATGAGTTCTGTGTAAGCTGCGCTGGCGGCTGCCACGTTAATGTATCTATCCCACTATTGCGCGAAAATAATCTACCTGGTTATGATGCAGGGCTTTCACTAACTGTAAAAGGTTTAAAGGGTGGTCATTCCGGTATCGAAATCATTGAACAACGAGCTAATGCAAACCAAGTACTTGCTCGCGTTCTTTATGATTTAGAAAAACAATATTCCTTTAATCTAGCTTCTTTCGTAGGTGGCGTTAAACATAATGCGATTCCATCTAAAGCGGTTGCAACCATGTCTATACGCAACGAGGATATAGAAGCGATTAAGACCCTTATCAAATTCTACGAAAAAGAATACAAACATGAATTTGCAATCAAAGATCCTGATTTAACATTCGTAGTGGAAGAAATTCCTACACCAGCAACAGTGTATGCTGATGATACGGCAGAAGCCTTAATTTCCTACCTCTATCTTGCAGAAGATGGGGTTCACTCTATGAGCCAAACCATCGAAGGGCTTGTAGAAACATCAGATAATCTCGCTATTGTTTCTGAAGGCACACATACGATAGACATCCTCGTATCAGTTCGTAGCTCTAATAAAAACAGCTTAGAATACTTAACTAAAAAATTATTACTCCTTGCTGATACATTAGGCGTTTCTGCTACCCGCAGCGGTGGTTATCCTGCATGGGAATACGATAAAGGCTCTAAACTAGAAGAACAAGTTATCGCACTTTACAATACCATGTCCGACACTCCTGCCCGCGTGAATGCAGTCCATGCAGGCCTAGAATGTGGCTTATTAAAGAATGTTTTACCAAATACTGAAATGATCAGCTTTGGTCCAACAATCATTAGCCCACATACAAATATGGAACGCGTACATCTACCTTCTGTAGAACATGTATATGTATTCCTTAAAGCATTACTAGAAAAATTACAATAATTTTTCAAAATTTTACAAAATAATATTTATTCAAATAAGCGTATGTACTCATATATATCCTATGAGGCATACGCTTTTTTGTAAAATCAACGTTATAAATATATAAACATGTTCACATATACTCATATTAGTATAATATTATCAATTTTTCTTATAAATCGCTTATTACTTAACTTTGTAAACTATTGTTCATACCCTTACGGGTATTTTTATATGTTATGTAAGAGTAGTATACTATGTTTACATTTACAAGGGAGGCGTATTATGATACCAATTACGATCATATCCGGATTCTTAGGCGCTGGAAAAACAACGTATTTACAACATATATTAAATTGTCGTAACACCAATGAACGTATATTAATTATAGAAAATGATTTTGGTGAAACCAGTCTCGATGCAAAACAATTATCTACATCAGGCGCAACCGTACGTGAAGTAACCTCCGGTTGTATATGCTGCAGTCTGCAAGGCAACTTTAAAAATGCCTTAATCGATATTCTATCGACGCAAGATATCGATCAAATCTATATAGAGCCATCTGGAGTGAGCAAATTAAGTGAAATTTTATATACTTGTGATGATGACGATATCACCAGCAAAGCCTATGTCAGCATGATTATAACGGTCGTAGATGCCATGCAGGCACCTATGGCAATTAAGAACTTTGGCCCCTTCTTTAAGGACCAAATCAAACACTGTTATGCCATGCTACTTACTCATGTAGAGGATGAAAAACAGGTTGAAAAAACAAAACAACTCATCGTTGAATTAGCACCACATACACCAATTTATACTGATGTAGATGCACTTCAACAGGATATAAACCAACTAAAATCTAATACTCATAAGGCACATGAACATGATTCCGAAACCTGCAGTTGCCATACATGTAACGACAGTGAGGATTACAGCGGTGCTCACCACGATAGTCACAGTCATCATGACCATGACGGCCACCATCATGAGCACCAACCATTTGTGACCCATACATTCCATAATCTACAATCCCTCGATGATACACAATGGATTGATTTTTGTAATAATTTACCATCTACAATACTACGAGTTAAAGGTATTATTCCTACCGCATCAGGCCCTATGGAATTACAATACACACCGCAATCCTGTGCTATAACAGCTACACACTTAAATGACTATCACCTAGTTGTTATTGGCACCGAAATAGACATTCCATCTATAAACGAGAAAGTGTGCAGTGCATCATGATTCCTGTATATGTCGTAACAGGCTTATTAGGGTCTGGCAAAACCACCCTAATCAATCTAGAGCTACGAGAACGAAAAAAACTAGGTTCTACAGAAATCATCAGCTTTGAAACAGGTAATACAGAGTTTATAAAAAGTCCTTTATCCATTGAGCCAGATGAAATAGAAGAAAACCTATCTCATGTGGTGCAACAAATACAGGATTATATTTCTACAACAACACCGAAAGAAATATGGATTGAATGGAATGGCATGTTTTCATTTCAACAGTTAGAACTCATCTTCTTCAATTCAATTCTAAAAGAATTCTGTCATCTAGAACGCGTCATCTACACAGCAAAGAGCAACAGTATAACATCTATGATACAGGCACTAGGGGATAGAGTCGTATCGCAACTATACAGCGCCGATTATATTATGTTATATGCGAATGATACGACACAAACCAAAGCAGTAAAGAAACTCTTACAATCCTACAATCCGGAATGTTCCATATTAGTCAATCCCACTACAAAAGACATCCACAATAAACTAACTAAACCGATATGGCCATGGTCGTTGTACGGTATTGTGGCTATATTGACATTATATATATTACTGGTCACTGTATTCCGTCATAGCATTTCCTATTCCATCCATCAAGTTTTGGCCATTGCATCAGGCATCATTTTTGAAGGGATACCATTTTTATTGTTAGGAACCATCATTTCTTCTGCTATCACGCTATTGGTACCGGATCGTTGGCTAATGCGTTATCTGAAAGCAGACTCTATTAAAAGCTATGGCATCGCCATTGGTAGCGGTCTTGTATTACCTATCTGCGATTGTGCTACTATTCCTATGTTTAATGCATTATTAAAGCGTGGTATCCCTCAACATATAGGATTATTGTTTATGCTCGCAAGTCCTATTATGAATCCCATCGCATTATTAGCAACCTATTATGCATTTCCAGATACGCCACAAATAATACTAGCTCGCATAATTGGTGGTATATTAATCGCATGTATGGTGGCCCTCACATTTAAATGGAAACCACACAAATTATCTACCATCACTAACAATTTACCTCAGCCAAAGGATTATCAGTATGGTTCACCAAATCAAGCAGGCAATAAAAAGAAAATCTTTCTATTGCACGTAGAGCGTGAATTCAGTCAATTACTTATTTACTTCTCTGCAGCAGCTTTCACATTAGCCCTATTCCAAGTATGGATAAAACCTACCTTCTTCTCTGGTTCACTCGATGTAGCCACACCTATTGCTAATGCATTATTACTAGCTTTAGCGTTCCTCTTCTCCCTATGTTCTACATCAGATGCCATTATAGGCCGTTCGTTAAGCAATTTATTTCCTATATCAGCAGTTCTTGGTTTCCTATGGTTAGGTCCTATGATTGACATCAAAAACGTATACATGTTACGTCAGTATATCTCAACATCATTTATACTTCGTTTAGTTATTACTATTAGTATTATTACGTATATCATGACATTGCTATTTCAATTTTTATTTAATGTATAAGGAGAACGGTTTATGTTATCAGAACTACGAAACAAAGATATACTCAGTGTCATCAAGGGTCTGCTATATACGGCATTAGGTATTAGTTTTTTATATCTACTCATTACGGGCCAATATAAATTATATGTGGCCCCTCGATATGAATTATTTTTACTCTTAGCAGGTATAGCACTGTTATTGGGAGGCATTGTTTCAATCCTTTGGTCCCCAAATAAACAATATAAACATAATTGGCGCTCTATTACACCAATCATAATCCCTCTTGTGTTATTTGTGGTTCCACCAATTTTATCGCCTAATTCTGTACAAGTAACTGGAAATACGGCCGCCACAGAAGATACTAATGATTTTAATTTTTCTCAAGACGATATTGGCGAAGTTATTACAATCAATAATGAGGCCAAAGATCCTGGCATTTCAAAATCTAAAAAGGAAATCGTATTAAACTCGGATAACTACTATCGCACCATCGTTGCACTTGGTTCTAACCCAGAGGAATATGTAGGGTACAAAATCTATATGACAGGGTATGTTAATCGAGAAGACAATACATTAAAATCCAATGAGTTTACACTTTCACGTATGGCCATGGCTTGCTGTATCGCAGACGTCTCCCCTATTGGTTTAACAATGCATAAGAATGATGGAGATTCTTATAGCAATAAACAATGGGTAACCGTAGAAGGCACTGTATCCACACGAGACTTTCACGGACGCAAGCAACCATACATAGAAATTAACAAAACCAAAGATGCACAAGAAATCTTAGGATATGTATATCCATAGCATAGTAAAAGGGCTACCACAAATGTGATAGCCCTCTATTACTATTTTGTATATATTATCGCAAATGGCCTATAATGCGTTTCCCCATCACAGCAGCTACAGCACATAAAAATACGTCAGGCCCAACAGGAATCAAGAAACAAGACCAAATAACAGCCCACCAACCAATAGGTGTCCCTAAATATACATTCATTATCATATATAAATAGATCATGCCAAAACCATATACAATGAGCAGATTGATAATAGCACCAATGAGCAATGTTTTAACAGAATGTGTTGGTGAAAGCTCACTGAAGCGCCCCACCACATAGGCACCAACCATGAATCCAATCAAATAACCAAATGTAGGCTGTAATACATAGCCAGGGCCACCGCCAGATGTAAAAACAGGTACACCGATAAGTCCCAATATAATATAAATCCCTACACTAATGGCACCGAGACGGCTGCCTAATATAATACCAGCCAATGTAGTAAATAAAATCTGCAGTGTAAATGGACAGTTTGGAAGGGGCACACGAATAAATGCACCAGCTGTAATTAATGTTACAAATAGGGCTGTCATTGTCAACTCTCTTGTGCTGAGACGTCGATTGGAAATGGAACTCATGGTATACCTCCATTAATAGAATAAAAGAAACCTATCTAAACAAACTACATATCTATTCAAGGTTATTAAACCATTCCATTTTATTTATGTCAACCATATATACTTATATTAAGTTTACATTATGCAAAATATACAAATAAAAAAAAGGATATACATAATGTATGTCGAATATATTATGTATATACCTAAAAATAAGTATATAGTTTTAATTTTAGTTTTAATTTTAGTTTTCATTTTATATTCATTTTACGATATTAAATTATGTATAAGTAGATTGAGTAAAATCTACTTGTGCAATTGCTTTTGAGCAAAATCCTTTTATGGAGGTAATTAACATGAAAAAAGTAAATAATTTGTCTAAAGTATTATGTGCACTTGGCGTAAGTACTGTATTGATTGCAGGCGTAGCATCTGCAGCTCCTGCTTACCCATCTTCTAGTTCCTGGAATGGTGTTGGTAGCGTAGCATCTCCAATGCAAAGTAGCGAAATCGACTACGTAGGCGCTGTTACTACATTACATCGCTACTATCCAGATGCAATGGTAACTTCTATCTCCTATGATGCAAAACATCATCCAACTTACGAAGTAGAAGCATATACTAAGACACAAAAAGTGGAAATGAAAATCGATGAAGCAACAGGTCAAGTTGTTTCCAATCAAGCAAAATCCATTAGTGCATGGAACAAATTAAAGAAATCTCACAGCTTTAATCCACAAAACTCCATCACACCAGAATCTGCTGAAACAAAAGCTATCGAACGCGTAGGCAGCGATTTCCAAACAATGGAATGGGAATTGGAAATGGACGGCAACAAACTTGTCTACAAACTAGACATGACTAACGGCGGCGACAAAAAAGCAGACGTTAAGATCGATGCTATTTCCGGCAAAGTTCTCAGTGCTAAAGTAAAAACTACAAAATACTAAGCATAACCCATATATTATATAGATACACCTAACCACTATATAATATATCTCTCCAATTTCTTAACACACTCATAAAACTAAACACTCATAAAAACTATACACACATAAAACAAACCCTTTTAAACACACATATACACATATTAAAAGACCTTGAATCGTTGAATTCAAGGTCTTTTTCTTTACAAGGTTTTCTTTTTATGTTCTATAGGTTTTGGACGTTATGCTTTAAGGAGTTTAGAAGTTAAGATTAAGCTTTATCCAATGCTTGGGAAAGATCATCGATAATATCATCAATATTTTCAAGACCAACAGACAAGCGAATCATATCTGGTGTTACGCCAGCAGATTTTTGTTGTTCTTCGTTAAGTTGTGCATGTGTTGTGGATGCAGGGTGAATAACAAGAGATTTAGCATCCGCCACATTAGCAAGGTTAGAGAAGATTTGCAACGCATCAACCAATTTAATGCCTGCTTCTTTGCCGCCTTTTACGCCGAATGTGAATACTGCACCTACCCCTTTAGGGAAATATTTATTCGCTAATTCTTTATATTTGCTGTCTTCTAATTCAGGATAATTTACCCATGCTACTTTAGGATGATTATGCAAGAATTCAACAACCTTACGAGTATTTTCAACATGACGTTCTACGCGTAAGGACAATGTTTCGATACCTTGCAAGATTTGCCATGCTGCTAAAGGCGTAATGCATGCGCCTGTATCACGAAGCAATTGAGCACGAATTTTTACTGTGAAAGGAATTGGTAAGTCACCATATACTAGACCATTGTAGTGTTCGTCCCCTTCAGCAAAGCTAGGATATTTACCAGATGCTTTATAGTCGAATTTACCAGATTCTACAACTACACCAGCCAATGTTGTACCATGACCGCCAAGATATTTAGTAGCAGAGTGAACGACTACGTCTGCACCATGTTCTAATGGACGGAACAAGTATGGGGATGCGAATGTATTATCTACGATTAAGATAATATTATGTTTATGTGCAATATCAGCTACTGCTTGAACATCGATAAGGTTAATGCCAGGGTTACCGATAGTTTCGATATATACAGCTTTTGTGTTGTCATCAATAGCTGCTTCAAACTCTTCCAAATTGTCAGGATTAACGAATTTAGTTTCGATACCCAAACGAGGCAATGTAGCAGTGAACAAATTATATGTACCACCATACAATGTAGAAGCAGCAACGATATTATCACCTGCGCTCGCTACATTCAAAATGGAGTATGTAATCGCTGCAGAACCAGATGCTACAGCAATACCACCAGCACCACCTTCAAGTTGAGCTACACGAGCATCCAATACGTCAGTAGTAGGATTGCCAAGACGAGAATAAATACCACCAGGGTTAGTCAAGGCAAAACGGCCAGCTGCTTCCTCTGCATCTTTAAATACGAAAGATGTTGTTTGGTAAATAGGTACTGCACGAGAACCTGTTGGGTCCACCGTATGACCTGCATGTAATTGTAATGTTTCAAATTTATATTGTTTGCTCATTAAATTCAACTCCCATTCATCTAAAGGAATAAACTTCATTTCTTATGCCTATTATATTACTATGTATTAAAAAATATGTCTACCACTTTTTATAATACATTCTCCATAACTATAAGCTATAGCAAAAATTTTGGTGTCCTTTGAATATAATATTGATATAAAGAACCTGTGGGACATCAAAACGACTTCGGGCTCTACCAAAATTTTGGCGTATCTTAAAACAAATGGATACAGAAAGAACCGAATGAGTTTCCAAAGGCGACTTTGGCCCTGCGGAGGCCGCAGGCCGGAGTCAGACCCGGCCGGTGGAGCCGTTGGGAACTCATTCGGTTCACTAATATACTCTGTATTTAAATATAAGCACCAAAATTTTTATCTCGTTCAAACTTCATCTTCTGAATTTGTTCAATAATATATGGTGTTTCTTGGTATACGTAATAGTTCAACCAATTCGTAAATAGCAATGTGCTTACGGAACGCCATCTTACGATTGGTTTTTGTTTTGGATCATCATCAGGGAAATAGTTTTCTGGTACCGCAATGTCTTCACCTTTAGCAAGGTCTCGTAGATATTCGCGATTGAGTGTATCCCAATCGTACTCGGAGTGACCAAAAACAAAGATGTGTTTGTTATCTAAGCTTCGTACGATGGCAGCCCCAGTTGGTTCAGAACCAGCTAACAATTCTAATTCCCTATGTGCGTTAATTTGCTCTAATGAAACTGTAGTATGTCGGGAGTGCGGCATCCAGAACTTTTCATCAAAACCTCGTAAAAGAACCGGTTGGTCGTTATAGATATCATGTTCATAAACGCCGAACAATTTAGTATCCATAATTTGTTTATTAATGCCGAAATGATGGTACAAGCCAGCCTGTGCGCCCCAACAAATATAGAACGTGGAGCATACGTGTTCTTCACTCCAATCCATAATTTCTACAAGCTCATCCCAATAGTCAACCTCTTCAAAAGGCATCAACTCTACAGGAGCACCGGTAATAATCAAGCCATCAAAACACTCATCTTTAACTTCGTCAAAGGTACGGTAAAAAGTATCTAAATATTCTGCATCTACATTCTTAGATTTTCGAGATGCTGTATGCAATAAAGTTAAGTTTACTTGCAACGGGCTATTACTAAGAGCGCGAAGGATTTGTGTTTCCGTAACCTCTTTTGTAGGCATCAAATTGACAAGCAAAATATGAAGCGGACGAATTTGTTGTGTTTCCGCTCGTTCCGTATCCATTACAAAGATATTCTCTTGTGCTAATTTTGTTATAGCCGGTAAATTCTTAATAACTTTAATCGGCATTGTGAAACCTCCTAAAACCCTTTAGCGACATAAGCGCGACGCAATGCCTCTAAACCTTCTGTCAATGTTGCACGAGGGCAGGCAACATTGATGCGTTCAAACTTTTCACCATCTTTACCAAACATGGAGCCACTATCTAGCCATAGCTTTGCATCATTAAGTAGCCACCGTTCACGTTCTTCTGGTGTCAATGGCAGTTCAGAGCAATCAAACCACATGAGATACGTACCCTCAGGTCGATACATGTGAAGCTTTGGCAAATATTCCTTAAAATAATCAAGAGTATATTGAATATTCCCTTGAATGTATCCCTTTAATTCATCAAGCCATGGTCCACCCACTTCATAAGCGCCTTGGCAACCTACAAGGCCCATCGTGTTCAATTGACTATAGCCTGCACGATCGATTTCTTTGACAAATCTACGCCGCAAGGAATCATTAGGGATGAAAATATTAGATACTTGTAAGCCTGCAATATTAAAGGACTTACTAGGTGCTGTACAAACGATGCAATGCTCAGCATAGCTTTCACCAAGATTAGCAAAAACAGTATGCTTGTGACCATCCCATACGAAATCCGCGTGAATTTCATCGCTAATAATAATCACATTATGTTTAATACAAATATCACCAAGACGTTTTAACTCATCTTCGGTCCACACGCGGCCCACAGGATTATGCGGATTACAAAGCAAGAATAATGTTACATTATGCTCAACAATAGCGCGTTCTACGCCTTCAAAATCGATTGTATATGTATCTGCCCCTTGAATTAAAGGAACGTTAATCAAATTACGATCATTATCATCGATGACCATGCTGAATGGATAGTATACAGGTTGATTAATGAGTACGCCTTCCCCTTCCTTTGTGAAAGCACGTACTGCCATAGCAAGAGCAAATACAACGCCCGGAGTTTTTACGAGCCATTTTTTATCTATATTCCAATTAAAACGGCTACCGAACCATTCTTTTAGTACATTGAAATATGCATCATCAGATTCCGTATATCCGAAAATACCATGATTAACGCGATCTAACAAGACTTGCTTTAATTCACTAGGAATTTCAAAATCCATATCCGCTACCCAAAATGGTAATACATCAGCAGGTTTACCACGTTGTACAGCAAAATCATATTTTAGAGACTTTGTATGTTTGCGATCTACGATTTTGTCAAAATTATATCGGCCCATAATAGCCTCCTTTTATTTATTGAAAGCTTGTGCTAAATCAGCAATCAAATCATCTGTATCTTCAATGCCAACGGACAAGCGCAACAAGCGACGTGTAATCCCTTTGCGTTCCGCATCTTCAGGTTTTAAATCTGGATGTGTTTGTGTAACAGGATATGTCAACAAGGATTCAGTGCCGCCTAAACTTTCAGCAAATTGAATCAATTGAATACCTTCTAACACTTGTTTAGCCGTCTCTTCACTATCTACTTCAAAAGATAACATGCCACCAAAGCCCGTAGTTTGAGATTTATTCACTTCATAACCGGGATGTTCTGGAAGACCTGGGAATAACACCTTTGTTACCTTCGGTTCTTGTTTCAACCACTCTGCAAGAGCAATGGCATTCTTTTGATGCTGTTCCATACGCAGTGCCAAAGTTTTGATGCCACGAATAACAAGCCAGCTATCGAATGCGGACAAGCAAGCACCTACCGTTTTATAAATAAGGCGCAATTGAGCTGCCAATTCATCATCTTTTACAATGGTAAATCCAGAAATTACATCATGATGACCACTGATAAATTTAGTCCCACTATGGACAACAATATCTGCACCAAGATGTAATGGTTTTTGGAAATAAGGGCTTAAAAATGTATTATCTACAATAACAAGTGCATTACGATCATGTGCCATTTTACTCAACGCACGTACATCGGTAATTTCCATCATCGGATTTGTAGGTGTTTCAATATAAACAGCTTTAGTATTAGGTTTAAATGCTGCTTGTACAGCATCAAGATCAGATGTACCTACATAGGTAAATTCGACACCATTCTTTTCGTAGATATTAGTAAATAATCGAATGGATCCACCATACAAATCATCCCCTAAAATAACATGGTCTCCAGGGGAAAACAAATGGAATACTGCATCAACGGCAGCCATCCCCGAAGAAAAAGCGATTGCATCAGTACCTTCTTCAAGGCCTGCAATTAATGTTTCAAGGCGATCACGAGTTGGGTTAGACTCACGTGTATATTGAAATCCTGTTGTTTCACCTAAACCAGGATGTGTAAATGTACTGGACATATAAATGGCTGGAGAGATTGCCCCTGTACTATCTGGTTTACCACTACCGTGGACGCATTTTGTATTAAACTTCATCGTATTGTCTCCTTATATATCTGATAAGATATGTTTCTATCTGCAAACTACAACCGTAGATAATATAATTCCTGTATTTAACTAGGAAATAATAATCCCACTTCGAAACTATAGTATTATAATATACCTATTATAAAAAGTACGCTGTGCTTAGTCAATTAAAAAGGCTTGTCATATAGCTGAATACGTCTATTGAGTCATATGTATTTTGAATGACTTGTCATAACTTTTAGTTTACATACAATAAAGGTCTGTGAAAATGCAATTTTGCTCATTTTCACAGACCTTCTATTTTAATCCTGATGATCTATACATATATTCAATTTGCTAACATCCAATCCACTAGTAACCATAATACAACTAACACCACTATAAGTACTATAGTCAATGGTGTAGATGGGGTCGCATCAATAAATCCATATTTATGTGCCATTTGCTTTGTAATGACTTCTACCCCTGTTGGATTTCCAAACCGGTTAGCCGCGGTCTTTCCAGGCAAGGCCATTAATATTAATACTGCCGGAATCCCGACAAAAGGAATGAGTGCCAATAAGACTGGCCACCCGGACCAACCTACATCATGTAAACGCCGAACGGCAACGGCTACACCTGGTATGATAAATCCAATGGACAAAATAAAAAGAACTACTAGCCCCAAGGCAACCCCTGTTGTTCCCGATACAGGTATTACACAACTAATAGCAGCGCATATAAACAATATAATGGCTATAATTAATTGATATACAAGCATAAAATGCCAGTATTCACTGCGACTAGCACGGCCCTCAAAATTCGCGTATTTATGAACTACACAGTGTTTAAAATTTTCTATAAAACCCAATTTATAGGCATCAAGTGGTAATGGAATATTTTTCATATGCCCACAATACGGGCAATAACGCTCTGAACTAGGTATTCTTTGTCCACATTTTGGACAAGCACGCATGCCGAACCTCTTTCTACAATATGATTTACATACTATTATTATCTATTTCGAATTATTTAATTTCATTTATTATTCATTTTACAATATTTTTCAATATAGTCAATAAATCCACATTTAAACTTTCATAAAATTTTCATATAAAAAGAACCTCGTCTTACCAAATGGTAAAACGAGGTTTGACTAGAACATGCCTCTAGCATTAAAGGATACCCATGCGCTTTCAACAAACTGCTGAGTGAAAACCCAAATATATAAAACAATAGACAGTGCGCCCATTACAATATCTTCTCTCACAGTAGGCGTATGTTCTAGACCTAACTGTTGTTCCATAACAGGTGTAACACAGGTGTACCCTGTTTTCTCTCCATATGCATTAATGGATACATCACCTTTTTTCACAAGATCAGATAAGAGCACAAAGATACCAACAATAGGAATAAATACTAAAAGAAATGTTAATCCGCTCTTTCCAACATCATGCAATCGACGACAGGTTATAGCAAGACTAGGTAGAAAAAATATGAGCTGTAATATGATGAGTAAGACCATTGCATAATCACTGGCAGCCGATGTATTGCCAAGCACCATATCCACGATGATACCGAAAACAGCTAATCCATCTAAAATGATTTCACGGCACACCATAAAACGCCAAAACTCACTGCGGCTAGCACGACCAGAAAAGGTAACATATTGCTTGAATCCACGTTTAAGGGCATCCATATAACTTACATCATATATCATATTCTGATTCATAGGCCCTCCTTATCGCTCTTCATATTTTTGATCGTACGGCACAATCGACTCAATACGCCACGTATCATGCTCATATATCATCTTGACGAACATTTGATTAGGATAGGCTTTATCTGTGAAAGTCAGCTCAAAGGAAATATGATCTACATCGTCATCGTCTCTCAACACAGCTTGTAAATGGAGCGAAGACATTTGACGATTATGAGTAGCTTTAACAGATTTAACCCATTGATCATAGGTGCCATATTTTTCACGTTCTCGATGAGCCAATAAACGATATGCCTCTTGATATTGTTCCTTATTAAGATATGTATAATAATTTATTACAACCTGTTTAGCAGATTCAACAGCTGTACTACTACCTAAGGTCTTTTGTGCCATAATCATAAACGCACCAGGCTGCATCTGTAAATACGCATCGATTTCCTTATCTGCAGCAGAGGAAAAACTATATATCCCAATCCCCCAGCTAACAATAGTAAGAAAAATAGCAGCAATAATACTTATTTTCCCATATGATGTATGAGATGCATTGCTTAATATACCTAGGTTTTGCGGATTATTCACCGCGTTATCGCTAAATAAATCTATTTCTTCAAAGGATTCAACTGAGCTTTCAATAATAGGATGTTTCTTTGTGCCTCGCAGCAATAATACGATAACGATTAGAATGCCTATATAGGGAATAAATCCTAATAGCAAAAGCCATTCGCTATTATTTGTATCATGCAAGCGGCGTACCATAGCACCCAAATTAGGCAATGTAAGGGCCATAATCGAAATGAACCACAACGCAAAAACTATGCCTATTGTATATATAAATAGGGCACTATGAAGGGACAGTAGACCTAGCACGGCTAAGCAAACACCAACAATCAAATGTTCAACGAGCATAAATCGCCAAAATGCACCGCGAGAAATAGTACCAGAAAAATCGCAATACCGGTCTATAATATTATCTTTTATTGTATCAATCACTAATTTTCGTATCATTAAACATCCTTTTTCTCAAACGATATATCTGAATTCATGATACCAAATATCATATGTATTCTACAATGAGCAAAAAATCTCACATAAAACAAGACCTACCAATAGGGCCGCACATTACCATACTATATCAATATATAATACGATAATCTCCCCCTAGGTAAGTCTTATTTCTATATTGCCTAAAGTTTATATGGCAACTGTATTATGCACCAGCCTTTAGAACAGCTTGTTTCATAGATTGTACATAATCGAACAATGCTTGATCTGCATTTTCCCCATGTTCAGCAATGATTTTAACAATAGCGGAACCTACGATAGCACCATCGGATACACGCGCCATAGCTTCCGCTTGTTCAGGCTTGGAAATACCGAAGCCAACGGCTACAGGAATATCTGTGTATTTGCGAATGGTCTCAACGATCGATTTGATATCCGTCTTGATTTCGCTACGCATACCGGTAACACCCAAGGACGATACACAATACACGAAACCTTCCGCTTCTTTTGCAATCATTTCGATGCGATTTTCAGATGTTGGGGCAATCAAGGATACTACTTCAACACCATGCTTATGAGCAATTGTTCCAAGTTCACCTTTTTCTTCAAACGGCATATCCGGCACAATAACGCCAGAAATGCCAACCTCTTCACAGAGGGTAAAGAATTTTTCACGACCGAATACATAGATAGGATTTAAATAGGTCATGAATACGAGTGGCACTGTCACCGCATCATCACCAGTACGCAAACGGCGTACCATATCGAAGATATCGTGAATTTTTACACCTGTAGACAATGCACGCGTGCTTGCCTCTTGGATAACTGGGCCTTCCGCTGTCGGGTCCGAGAACGGAATACCAATTTCCACCATATCAGCGCCAGCTTTCACCATGATGCGAATATACCGTTCCGTATTCTCAATACCATGATCACCAGCACTAATAAATGGGATGAATGCCTTGCCCTTTGTGAAAGCGTCTTTAATTTTACTCATGAAGATCCACCCCTCTGTATTTCGCCATAGCCGCTACGTCTTTATCGCCACGACCAGATAAACAAATAATAATGATATCGTCCTTGCTCATAGTAGGAGCAATTTTACGTGCATGTGCCACCGCATGAGCACTTTCAATCGCAGGAATAATACCTTCCAAGCGAGATAAGTATTCAAAGGCATCGACTGCTTCGTCATCTGTAACCGGCACGTATTCAGCACGACCGCTATCGTGCAAGTACGCATGTTCAGGACCGATACCAGGGTAATCAAGACCTGCAGAGATAGAATATACTGGAGCAATTTGACCGTCTTCATCTTGGCAGAAGTAGGATTTCATGCCATGGAAGATACCTACTGTACCATTTGCCATCGTAGCAGCATTCATATCTGTATCTACGCCATGGCCAGCTGCTTCACAACCAATGAGGCGTACACCTTCATCAGGAATGAAGTTATAGAACATCCCCATCGCATTGGATCCGCCACCAACACAGGCCATAACAGCTGTTGGCAATTTACCTTCCGCTTCGAGAATTTGTTCACGCGCTTCACGGCTGATGATGGATTGGAAATCGCGAACAATCATAGGGAATGGATGCGCGCCCATAACGGAGCCCAACACATAGTGTGTATCGGACATACGATTTGTCCATTCGCGCATCGCTTCGGATACAGCATCTTTCAATGTGCTAGTACCTGTTGTTACAGGATGTACCTTTGCACCCAACAATTCCATGCGATATACGTTGAGCGCTTGGCGTTCACAGTCTTCAGCGCCCATAAACACTTCGCATTCCATGCCCATCAACGCAGCTACAGTAGCTGTTGCTACACCGTGTTGACCAGCCCCAGTTTCAGCGATAACACGTGTTTTACCCATACGTTTTGCCAACAACATTTGACCAATTACATTATTCAATTTGTGGGAACCAGTATGGTTCAAATCTTCACGTTTCAGATAAATTTTAGCACCGCCAAGATCTTTTGTCATGCGGTCTGCATAATACAAAAGGGATGGACGACCTGTATATTTTTTATGTAAATCCTCAAGTTCGCGCACGAACTCTGGATCATTTTTGTACTTATTGTACGCTTCTTCCAATTCGATGACTGCATTCATCAATGTTTCTGGCATAAATTGACCACCGAAGGCGCCAAAATAGCCATGTCTTTGTTCACTCATATAACTTACCTTCCTATACTCTTCACAATCTTGGTGAAAGCTGTAATCTTCTCATCGTCCTTCACACCATTTGTTTCAATGCCACTGCTAATATCAATACCATATGGGCGAACGGTGCGAATCGCACGCGCCACATTCGTAGAATCGATACCACCAGCCAACATAAATGGCCGCTCAAAGGCATCTAAAGAGGACCAGTCGAATACTTCTCCTGTACCGCCCCTCTCGTCTTTATGATACGCATCAAAGAGAAGCATATCTGCACTGCTATCGATCCACTCCTCTACATCTGCCGCACTTCGGATTTGGACCGCCTTCCAAACCTCTACATTAGTACGTTCTTTTAAGGATTGGATGAAAGCTTCATCTTCATCGCCATGCAATTGCACAGCATCTAGATTGGTTTCATTAGCAATAGTAACGAGGTTGTCTACTGTTTCATTTACAAAAACACCGACAGTTTTTATTGTATCATTCTTATCATGTTCTGTATCTGAGCCATATTTTTTTGCATATCCTCTGTGTAGTTCTTCAACTAATATTTTAGCTAGGTCAACAGTAACTTGTCGTTTGCTCGGTGCAAATACCAATCCCATATAGTCTGGTCTTGCTTCTAGTACAGCAGGGATTGTTTCAACCTTGGAGATGCCACACAGCTTAACCTTTGGCGTATAGTAGGTCGGACCATAGAGATATGCCAACTTTTCAACCTTGTTAGGAGAACGCATAAAGGTTTCCCCCATCAAGGCGACGCCGATATTGTTATCCCGCAACACTTGGATATCCTCTGGCGTTTCAAGACCACTTTCAGATACGAAGATCACATCATCTTGAACGAGATTACGCAAACGCACACTGTTTTGTACATCTACAGTAAAGTCTTTCAAATTACGGTTATTAACACCAATAATGCGTGCCCCGCAATCAATGGCCATTTGTACTTCTTTTTGGTCATGAGCCTCTACCAAAGAGGATAAGCCAAGAGAGTCTGCTAGCTCACAGAACTTGGTCAACGTAGGCACATCGAGGCATGCACAGATTAATAGGATTGCACTAGCGCCCCATACCTTTGCTTGATAGATTTGGTACTCATCGATGATGAAGTCCTTACGAAGTACAGGGATTTTGACAGTGCTTGCAATTTCTTGCAAATATTTTTTATCGCCTTTAAAGAAGTCTGGCTCCGTCAAAACAGAGATAGCCGCAGCACCAGCCACTTCATATTCTTTGGCAATGTCTAAATATGGAAAGTGCTCAGCGATAATGCCCTTAGACGGAGATGCCTTCTTTACTTCGCAAATGAAGTTAAAGTCTTGCTGACGAAGGGCTGCTTCAAAAGGAAATCCTGTATCCGATGGTAACGCCAACGCTGCTGCTTTTACAGCCTCAGGTGATTCCACCTGTTTTTCTTGGGCTACTCGAATTTTGGTAGCCTCTACAATCTTATCTAAAATCAATGATTATACCTCTTGGGTTGCTTTCACAAACTGTTCCATTGTAGCAAGCGCCTTGCCAGAATCGATCATATGTTTCGCCTCTTCGATGCCCTCTGCCAATGTAATGCCCTCTTTTGCAAGGTAAATCGCCATACCAGCGTTAAGAAGAACCGCCGTGCGTTTACCGCCTTGTTCACCACCGAGAACGCGGCGAGTAATCTCAGCATTTACTGTTGCGTCGCCACCTTCAAGCTCAGTTTTATCAGCGTATTCGAAACCATAGTCCTTAGGATCGAATTCGTAGCTTGTGAAAATACCATTATTAATTTCGCATACGTACGTTTTGTTGGTAGCCGTAATTTCATCAAGGCCATCAAAGCCGTGTACCACAGCACCGCGTTTAACGCCAAGGTTAGCCAATACGCGAGCCAATGGCTCTACTAAGGATTTATCGTAAACGCCCATCAACTCAACCGTAGCGCCTGCTGGGTTCGCCAATGGTCCAAGGATGTTGAACACAGTACGAACGCCCAACGCTTTACGTACAGGGCCTGCATATTTCATAGCTTGGTGATATACAGGAGCAAACATGAAGCACATATTGGCTTTATTGAGAACTGCCTCGTTTTGTTCACCATTAAGCTCTAATTTAGCGCCTAATGCTTCGATCAAATCAGCAGCACCACATTTACTAGATACACTGCGGTTGCCATGTTTTGCTACAGGAATACCTGCTGCAGAAATGATAAAGCCAGATGTAGTAGAAATGTTGAATGTATTCGCTTCATCGCCACCAGTACCAACAATTTCAACTACTGTTTGCTCGTGCGGAACAGAACCAGCCTTTTCACGCATAACCTCAGCAAAGGCTGTAACCTCATCTACAGTAGGGCCTTTCGCTGCTAGAGCACATAAGAAACCAGCCATAGGGACTTCGGCTACGTCTCCGCTCATAATTTTGTTCATTGTATCCTTTGCAAGGTCATAAGATAAATCTTGACCATGGGTTACTTTATATAATGCTTCTTGGATCATTTATAACTCCTTACTTGTTGTTCATTTTGCTTCTGTTCAACGGTAATAGGGCATAGACTCTCATTCATATTGCTTGTGGATTCACAGGGACCTATTCCCTCCACCGGCCGGATCTGACTTCGGCCTGCGGCCTTCGCAGGGCCAAAGTCGGGACTAGAACCCTGTGAATCCACAATAACACTACGACATTTAGTCCTCTATATGCCCTACTACCTGCTAGAACCGCTATCAAAATGAACAACAATTAAATATTTAAAAATGTTTCTGCGGCGCTGGGAAGGAAAACGGCGATGCCGTTTTCTTTCTTTTTGCGCACCACGGTCACACCTACTGCTGCGCCAACGCACACAATGGCCAGCGCCAGGAAGATCCACATCACCGGGCTGTCTCCGGTGGGCAGCCCGTACTGACCGTTTGCAAAATCCGGAACATTCGGCGGGGCCGTGGGGCTAATCTTGGGGGTATCACCATCGCCATTGGATATTGCACCAGGGTTACCCAGCGTATTCGGGTCATCGCCGGGGTTACCCGGGGTCGGATCTCCATCCGGGTTGGGCGTTTTGTCCGGGTTCTCCGAAGGATTGCTCGGTGTCGGCGTTGCGCTCGGCTGGTCCACCATCTTGACCAGGTGGTAGCCACAGTTGGGGATGGTGCCGTCACCGTTAAAGTAGAACTCTACATCCGCGGCCTGAGCATAGCCCTCCGGGGCGCTTTCCTCGTGCATGATGTAAATATGGCCTGCCACCAGCACCTCGCCGGTGTTGCCGGTCATCACCAGCTTTTCCGGTTCTGTACCGGAAACCCAGCTGTGAACCAGCTTGCCGGTGTTCTTATCCGTCAGCGTCATGGAAGCCCCTGCCAGAGAGTTGCCGTTGGGGTCCACCTTGGAAAGCTTGACTTCCAGTGGCTGGTCAATAACAGTCAATGTCTGGCCATCCAGCTTGCCGGATTTGGAAGTTACGGCAACGGTAAAATCCGAATTGATGGTAAAGGTAATATCGCTGGTCATGGCATAGCCTGCCGGAGCGTAAGTTTCGCGCAGCAGGTAGTTGCCGGGCGAAAGCTGCATCTCGTGTGGAGTGCTTTCGGTCTTCCAGCTATCGATCTCGTTCTGGGTGCCATCGGAGCCTACGCTGTAACCCACCAGTTTTGCGCCGGGCAGTTCATCGCTGCCGGTGGCGGACTTTTTGCTCACGATCAGCTTTTGCCGCTTGGCGTTGGTAAAGGTAAAGGTTTTGCCGTCATCGCTGGTGGTCATGGTGGAAACATAGCCATCCAGGCCGGTCATATCCTCGCTGATGCTGCAGTTGGTCATGCCCTGGCGGATATCAAAGTAAGCGGTGCCATCCCCCGTGATGGTACGGGTGGCGCTGCGTTGCTGGCCATCCTGGGTATAGGTCAGCACAATTCTGGCCGGGCCGTGGTTGCTGTCATCGGTAATCCACTTTTTCTTGACCGCGATGCGGCCATAGCTGCTGATGTTGCCGGAGTAACTGTTTTCCACATGTTCCTTGACCATAACGTACACGATCCAGCTGGTACGAGAACCAAAAAAGCAGTTGGGTACTGGGATGGTAATGCTGTCCATCGTGCGGGAAAGGGTTGTGGTAATGGTAAAGTAGCCGTTCTCAGCATAGGTATCATTGCCGATGCCGTGCGGGAAGTAAACATACAGATAGCGGTTGTTTTCGCCGCCCTGATAGAAGCTGACGTTGCCATCCGTATACTCGATATTATAGTTGCCGGGGCAGGCATCCAGCAGCCAGCCGATATCCATACGCAGGTAGCTGTTGCCCTTGGTGGTGTTTTCTTTCATCAGGCTGGAGTCATCCAGGATTGCCTGGCTGCCCGCTGCCACCGTTGTGCCATCCAGCATGGTTGTATCATGGGTATAGGTCACATAGGTCGAATTGGACTCATCCACCAGTGTGGCATCGTTCGGGTCATAAGCGCGGCCCTGCAAACCGAACAGCACGTTGAAGGAGATGGTATCACCAACCTGCATGGTCAGCGGGGTTCCCTGCTGGCGCATCTGGTCCAGCTGGTTCAGGGTATAGTCCGCGCCATTGCCCGTAACGGTAACGCGCTTGACATAACTCATCAAGTCCACGCATCCATTGGCCGATGCATCATAATTGGGATAATAGTAATCATCCTGTGCCGCATGGGCACCTGTTGCAAAGGCAAGCACCAACAAAATCAGCAACAGGCAGTACCGCACGCCGTTCCGTAAGCATTCCATCTTCTGGTTCAACGTTTTCAACCTCAATCACCTGACATCCTTGTTTTTTTACAGACGCTGCAATGTATTTTATCATTTTATAGCGTCTGCTCGTTTTATCTTGTTCCTTTAACTATGTAGTTTATTTTATCATATCCTTGTGTGGCTTTCAACCTGCAAAGCTTCCAAATTTACACTTTTTTGTCACAGATTCCTTGGGTGCATCTGTTATTTGTTTCCCCTGTCACTATTAAAATTATGAGCTGCTCATAATTTAGCACATATCTTGTTGATTGCGTGCTGCTCCAGTATAATGGCGCCCGAAATGGCCGATTGGCCAGCACATATTTTGATTGGAGGCTGTTATGATGAACGAATCTGTAAAGAAACTGCTGAAAGCAAGCATGTGGGACCTAGCCACCTGTGCAAACGGTGGGCCGAACGTTGTGCCCGTTGCCTTCAAAGATGTAACCTCGGACGGCAAACTGGTGGTTGGCGATGTGTTCCTTGACACAACCCTGAAAAACCTGGCCGCAGACGGCGGTAAAATTGCCATCTCTATTTACGATGCAAAGTCTCTGGAAGGCTATCAGATCAAGGGCACGGCTGAGTATGTGACCGAAGGCGATACCGTTAAAACCTTCAAAACGATGGTTGAGCAGATGTTCAATGGCGGCGCTACCGCAAAGGGTGCCCTGATCATCACCCCGGAAAAGATCATTGTTACCACTCCCGGTGCGGACAACAAGAAAGAGCTGTAACCCAGCTTTACGGGCACGGATGCTGCTTCCGTGCCCAATTTTTATACTCATAAATTTTATAGTAACTTCCGTATTGCGACGCAATCTGCTAAACTAGGAGTAAAGGGAGGCAACCTTATGTATCAAAAAAAGCTGGGAAAAGACATCCGCTGCCATCCAGATCTGCAATTATTCTGACAAACGATAAAACAAACAGGAGGTCCTTTATGAAAATCGCAATTCCTTATGAATACGGCCAGGTGTTCCAGCACTTTGGCCGCTCGGCACAATTCAAAATCTACGATGCAGAAAACGGCCTGATTTTGAGCAGCGAGGTTGTTTCCACCAACGGGCAGGGCCATGGTGCGCTGGTAGGCTTCCTGGTTCAGCATCAGGTCAATGTGGTTTTATGCGGTGGGATTGGTGCCGGTGCCCAGGCCGCCCTTGCGCAGGCTGGCATCCAGCTGTTTGGCGGTATTTCCGGCAGTGCGGATGCCGCTGCCGCAGATTATCTGGCTGGTCGGCTTGTTTTTGACCCCAACGCCCACTGCAATCATCATGCCCACGAAGCAGAGCACGCCTGCGGCTCCCATTCCTGCCACGAGGACAAAGGCGGCTGTGCCGGGAGCTGCCACTGACCAAAAGAGTTAAAAAGTGCCGCGTCCCGAGAGAAAGATCGAGATGCAGCACTCATTTGTATCTTCATTTTTGATTGTTGAAGAAAACCAAAAATCCGAACCCTCTCCCCTGTCGAGAAAAGGTTCGGATTTTTATTATTCAGTGCGGATAACAGGACTTGAACCTGCACGTCGTAGACACTGGACCCTAAAACCAGCGCGTCTGCCAATTCCGCCATATCCGCTCAAAATACCTTTGTATTTTAGCAGGTATCACGCTTTTTGTCAATGCAGGCAGACGGGTCATATTAGGTTTCGTATCAGGTCAGGCTTTGCAGGTATGCCTGCGGGCCGGACTGGTACAGGTCGCCGCCGTGGGCATCCA
>ERZ791852.455-NODE-455-length-31125-cov-18.981365_pt1 | contig 31125 bp, 31 predicted proteins | sample MGYA00510287_ERZ791852 | MGnify/ENA primary metagenome ERZ791852 (study PRJEB30046, sample SAMN00715257) | human gut metagenome | study: EMG produced TPA metagenomics assembly of the A metagenome-wide association study of gut microbiota in type 2... | reverse complement strand
GTAATGGTAAAAATATGTGCAAAATAAATGGAAGAATGGTAACTGTAAATGAACTAAAAAACTTTATGAGTAAATTTATAGAAATACATGGACAAAATGATAATCAAAGTTTGCTAGATAACAAATTTCATTTAAAATATTTAGATGGATTTATTGGTGATAAAATAATTGATACAAAAAAACAATATAAAGAAAAATACGAAAAATATATAGAGATAAAACAAGAATTAAAAAACAATTATGGAGACGAAAAAGAGAGAGAAAGAAAACTTGATTTGTTAAGATATCAATTTAATGAAATAGAAGAAGCAAATTTGAAAGTAAACGAAGAAGATAATTTAGAAGAAAAAAGAAAATTGATGTTAAACTCAGAAAAAATATCTAAAAATCTAAATGAAGCAGATATTGCAATAGGAGAAAATAGTATAGATAGTATAAATACAGCGATAAGAGCATTAGAAAAAATAGAAAATATAGATAAAAAATATGAAGATATTTCAAGCAACTTAAAGAACATTTACTACGAATTACAAGAAATCTCAAGAGACATATCAGAACATAAAGAAGATGTGTATTTTGACGAACAAGAAAGAAATGAAGTTGAAGAAAGACTTGATTTGATTTACAATTTAAAGAGAAAATATGGTAATGATGTACAAGAAATTTTGAACTATAAAGACGAGATAGAAGCGGAAATAAATCATATTGAAAATTTAGACGAATACAATAATAAGCTAAAAAAAGAATTAAAACAATTAAAACAAGAAATGACAACATTAGCAGAAAAGATGCATGAATTAAGAAATGAATATGGAAAAGTTTTAAGCATTAATATAAACAAAGTTTTAGAAGATTTGGAAATGAAAAATGCAAATATTAATATTCATGTTGATTACAATGAAGAAGAGTTCTTTGAAAACGGAAAAGATATAGTAGAATTTTATATTACTACAAACTTGGGAGAAGATGAAAAGCAATTAGCAAAAATTGCATCAGGCGGTGAGATGTCAAGAATAATGCTTGCTATTAAAAAGGTATTAGCAGATACAGATAAAATGCCAGTCTTAATTTTTGACGAAATTGATACTGGTATAAGTGGAAAAGCTGCAGGAGCAGTTGCAGAAAAATTAAATGGAATTTCTAAAAATCATCAAGTATTATGTATTTCACATTTACCAAGTATTGCGGCAATTGCAGATTATAATTATTTTATTAGCAAAAGAGTAATTAATGAGAGAACTAACACTAATATAAAATTATTAAATGAAAAGGAAACTTTAGAGGAAATTGCTCGTATTTCTTCTGGTGAAATTAATGAGGCTACTATTCAATATGCTATGCAGTTGAGAAATAAGAAAGTGAGCTAAAATATATATTTCAATTGTAAATCAAAACTATAACAGAACTTTTTATATAAAAACAGTAGCCTATATGTAAAATATAGGCTACATTCTTAATCATATCTGCTTACATAAAAGTAAGCCTTCTCAGTCATCTAATTAATAGATATCTATAATTAAATGATACTATATTTTTATGCAAAAATCAAGAAAATATTATATTTTTTTATAAAAATTATTAAATTTTTTTCGCGGGTTTATATTTAAATAAATCAGATGATAAAAATGCTTTTGATATATTGTCTAAATCAGTTCCTTTTATATTACCTTTTCTTTTTGAAAAATCAATTCTTTCGATACTTATTGGAGTAATATTAAAGATATTGATCCATCTTTTCATTTCTTTAAAATTATATATTTTTCCAAGTTCAATATAGTTATTGCTAGAAATTTGTTTTTCAGTTGGTTTTTTACTTGTAATTGGTATAACAAGTAGTGTTTTTCCACCGTTTTTTAATACAACGGCAGGATGGCGTCCGCTAAATTCTTCTCCTATATTAAATCCAAATTCAACCCATATAACATCACCACGAACAATATATTCTTTAGATTTTTCTAAGAATTTTGGGGAATTAATTATTATCTTTGTCTTTTTATCTATCCATTCAAGATAATCTTTAGGTGTATTTCTTTTATTATTAAAATTTTCTTTTTTATTGATTTCATAATAGTAATCCAAAGTATTTTTTGTAGTGTTTAAAATATTAAATAATTCTTGCATAAACAAAACATCCTTTCGCACAAATAATTATATCAAAAAAATAAAAAATGTCAATAGATTTTGTAAAAGTTTATATAAAAGTAAATAAATTAAGTGTATAAAAATTACTAAAATGGTATAAAATACAAAATGAAAAATACTTATGAGTATGAGAAAAATTAAATACAATTGAAAGGTGGTATATTAATGAAAGAATACTTAGCCATAAAAAACATAGAGGCATTAGAAGTATTAGATTCAAGAGGAAATCCAACAGTCCAAGTAGAAGTAGTAACAGAAGGAGGATTCTCAGGAACAGCAATGGTCCCATCAGGAGCATCAACAGGAAGCTTTGAAGCAGTGGAATTAAGAGACAACGACAAAAACAGATTTATGGGAAAAGGCGTAAGCAAAGCAGTAGAAAATGTAAACAAAAAAATATCAAAAAAACTAATCGATATGAATGTATATGACCAAAGAAAAATAGACAGAACATTGATAGAATTAGACGACACACTAAACAAATCAAATTTAGGAGCAAATGCAATTTTAGGAGTGTCACTAGCAGTAGCAAAGGCAGCAGCCAATTCATTAGGAATGGAACTATACAATTATATAGGTGGAATAAACGCAAAAGAATTACCAGTTCCAATGATGAATATTTTAAATGGTGGAAAACATTCAGATAACAATATAAACATACAAGAATTTATGATAGTACCAGTAGGAAGTATAACATTTGCAGAAAGATTAAAACGTGGAGTAGAAGTATATCATACATTAAAAAAAGTTTTAAAAGAAAAAGGACATTCAGTTGGAGTGGGAGATGAAGGAGGATTTGCACCAGATTTAAAGGATGAAGAAGAAGCATTAGATTCAATAATAGAAGCAATTAAAAAAGCAGGATATGAACCAGGTAAAGATATATGCTTAGCACTGGATATAGCAAGCACAGAAATGTATGACGAGGCCAAGAAAACAGGAAAAGACGGATATTATTTTTGGAAAACTGATGTATATAAAACAAAACAAGAAATGATACAATATGTTATAGATTTGACTGAAAAATATCCAATTATATCAGTAGAAGATGGCTTGGCAGAAGAAGACTGGGAGTCATGGAAAGAATTAACACAAAGAATAGGAGATAAAGTTCAATTAGTTGGAGATGATTTATTTGTAACTAATATAAAAAGACTTCAAAGAGGTATAAAAGAAAATGTTGCAAATGCAATTTTAATAAAACCAAATCAAATTGGAACTTTAACTGAAACATTAGATACAATACAAGAAGCAAAAGAAAAAGGATATAAGACTATAATTTCTCATAGGTCTGGAGAAACAGAGGATACAACAATTGCTGACTTGGCAGTGGCTGTAAATGCTGGACAAATAAAAACTGGTGCACCTTGTAGAACTGACAGAGTTGCTAAATATAATAGACTTTTAAATATTGAAAATCAATTAACTATAGAAGAGGATTAAATCAAAAAATAAGATCTGCAAAGGGATTTTATAATTCCTAACACATCTTATTTTTTGATTATTTTAATATTTGCTAAATTTGAGAATTATCAACAATTATTCAACTCTCCTTTGAGTTCTTTCATTAGAATTAGAAGAATTATTAGAACACATTTTTTCATACTCTTTACATTTGATTTTATAGTCTATCTGCATACATAAATATCTATAGTACAAAAAAGCCTGTTCATATTGTGCCATAGGGTTAAACATCGGGTCTCTATATAAATCATTCATATCAGGGCTACTAGTAGGATTAAAACCATTCATTTGCTGAAATGCAGAAAAGTCCATGAATGGTGGCATGTTATTAAAATCTTTATCCATAAAATCATCTCCAATCATAATAAAGTATATTCATGATTTATGAAATTATGAACTAAAAAAAGTGGCTGATGAGATTAGATGTTTAATTTAACACCCTTTTTCTATAAATTAAAATTAAAAAAAGGAAAAACACTAATAGCAATAAAAGTATAAAAAGCAGCCAAGGCACCATGTAGCAACTTGCCATAAAAATAAGGCTTAATAGACAAATCAGTTTTAGAAGTGATACTCAAAACCTGAAGAAGAACAGACAAACCACCACAACCAAGCAAAAAAGCAGTAATAATAACATTAATAGAAATACATTTAATATTAATACTAGAAACAGAACTAATACCATTAGTAATTTCAAGTAAACCAGTCAAAATTCCATAAACAAAAGAACTATCAATATGTAGAAAATTAAATGCAGGAGTAAGCAATACAACCAAACTACTCAAAATACTACTAGATTTTAAAATTGAAATTATACTTGAAAATATAACAACAAAACCACCTATCATTAAAATTGTAGAAATGCTATTAGTAATGCTTTTCCCCAGAACTTCTCCTAAATTAGAAAAAGATACATTTCGATATTTTGAAGAAGCAGAAGTTTTAGTGCTAACATAATCAGAACTTTTCTTTCCAAATTTCCAAAATCTAAAAATAATTCCAACAGTAATACAAGCAAGAATGTGAGTGATAAGCAATAATAAACCTATTGTAGAATTTCCGAACATACTTATACCAACTGTTCCAACTATAAATAAAGGTCCAGAATTATTTGTAAAACTCAAAAGCCTTTCACATTCTTCTTTAGAACAAATATTATTTACTCTAAAATCACACGCTATTTTTGCTCCAACAGGATAACCACTAATAAGTCCCATTATAAAACCAAAAGAGCCTTCACCTCTAATATTAAATAAAGGTTTCATTATCTTATTTAAAAATCTTCCAAGAATTGTTACAAAATTTGTATTCATTAGTAATTCTGTAGCAACAAAAAATGGAAAAAGTGCAGGTACAACTGAATTTGCCCATAATGATAATCCTTTTTTTATTGCAGGTAAATTACTACTGGAAAATAGCAGTAAACTTGCTCCAAAGGCTAAAAATATTAGTGCAAAAATATTTCTTTTTATTTTTAATACTAAAAAATGACATTTTGAAAACATATAATCACCATATTAAAATATATGATATATAATTTTAAATAATAAATAAAATCAAAGAAATTTCCAAAAATAAATTTTAAAATTGAATAAAAAACTAAAAAAAGCGCATGCTTTATATGGAGGTATGTGCTTTATGGAAAATAAATTCAAAAATCAAATATTAAGTGAAGATTTACAAAATATAACAATAGAAAATCAGGAAGAACCATCAAAACATGGGGAAGAAGAGGAGACTGAGGATACAACAAGATATGGGGAATTTGTAACGTCATATTTTGCATGGGTACCAATGTCAAAACAAAAAGAAAATGTAAAAAAATTAGAAAATATAACAAAAAAGAGAGAAAAATAGAGATAAAGTAAGAATAAAACAGAATAAAAATCAAATAAGGTCAGAAAAGGTCAAAAAATAAAATTGCATTATTTTAAAACCTGAGTATAATATAGATATAGGTCAAAGAAAGTCAAAGACAAAAACATATTTTTAATAAGACTGACAGAGATAAAGAAAATAAAAAGTTAGAAAAACGCACAAAAAGACAAAAAATTTAAAGGGAGGCTGATAAAATGAGAATATCAGATGTAATAGAAGATTTTATAAAAGATTTATTTGATGAAGATGACAGTGATTTAATAGAAATACAAAGAAATGAATTAGCGCAACACTTTAATTGCGTGCCATCACAAATAAATTATGTAATATCAACAAGGTTCAAGCCATCACAAGGATATTATGTAGAAAGCAAAAGAGGTGGTGGAGGAAACATCAAAATAAAAAAAATAACAAATACAAAATCAGACTATATTATGCATATAATAAATAATATAGGAAAAACAATAACAACAAATGATATAGACATTTTGATAAGTGACTTCCTGACATATAACATTATAACATCTCAAGAAGCCAAACTATTAAAAGTTGCAACAAGTGATAATGTTCTAAAACTTGACAAGGACATAAAAGATGAAGTAAGAGCAAGAATTTTTAAAAATATGTTACTAAACATAGAATAAAAAGTAGCTAAGCAAATTTCAAAAAAGCAAAAGGCAATCATAATGTGAAGCTACTATAAAAAAATAATAAGGAGTGATTAATATGTTATGTGAAAATTGTGGAAAAAGAGAAGCAAATGTTAGATATTCAGAAAATATCAATGGAGTAAAAAAGGAGATGCATTTATGCGAAGAATGTAGTCAAAAACTAGGAATATCATCAAAAATGGACTTTAGTATGCCATCATTAGATATACCAAGTTTTTTCGGAAGTTTCTTAGAAGACTTCAGTACACCTGAATTTATGCCATTACTAAATGATGTAAAACAATTAACTTGCGATAGTTGTGGTTCAACATTTGATGACATAATAAATACAGGCAGATATGGATGTGCAAATTGCTATGATGTTTTTGAGGATAGAATGGATCCAATATTAAAGAAATTGCAAGGTGCAAACAGACATAATGGTAGATTAGGAAAAATATCAGACAATAAAATAAAATTTAAAAATGATAAAAAAGTAGATAAAGAAAATAAAACAGAAAATAAGTTGGAAAAATTGCAAGAAGATTTAAAAGTAGCAATAAAAGAAGAAAGATATGAAGATGCGGCTAAAATAAGAGATGAAATCAAGAAAATGTCAAATTAGGGATGCTTTTTAGGATATAAAAAGACCCCGCTAGGGGGCAAGATACTACTTTTTATCTTCTGCTTCGTCTTTGTCGTTGCTATCTCCGTTATTGTTTACAGTAATGACCACTGTTTTTTTTACCGAAATAGCCAATATCAAAAAACATATGTTTAAAACAATAACAAAAGTATCTAGTGTTATGGCACCGGTAAAAAAGAGAGCACCATCAAAGAAAAGAGAAAAAAGAAAAATAGAAATATTTAGCATAATATACCTCCTAGTGGGTGTGGGTAGACTATAAATAGTCTAGTTAATAATGTTTCATAATTAAATTATACAACATTTTACATAAAATGTCAAAACTAATAGAAAGATTATAAAAATGAAAGGTGATAATAAATATGAATTGGTATTTACAAAGTGGAAAAGAATCAGATGTAGTAACAAGTACAAGAATCAGATTTGCAAGAAATCTACCAGAATTCAAATTTAATTTAAAAAACAAAAATGAAATAGAAAAACTAAAAAACAAAATAAAAGAGAATGTCTATGCAATAGGATATGGGCTAAAATATTTAGAACTAAAAGACATGGACGACATCACAAAAATGAGTTTAGTGGAAAAAAACTTAATAAGTCCAGAATATGCAATACATAATGAAAATGGAGCAATACTAATAAATGACGAAGAAAATATCTGTATAATGATAAATGACGAAGACCATTTAAAAATTCAAGTTTTTAGTAGTGGTCTAGAACTAGAAAATACATTAAATTATGCGATAGAATTAGACCAAAAAATTGAAGAAGTTTTAGGATATGCAACAAGCAAAAAATATGGATATTTAACAAGTTTGCCAACAAACTGTGGTACAGGCTTAAAAGCATCTGTAATGGTACATTTACCAGCACTTACAATAACGAAAAATATCAATAAAGTATTTTATACAATAAATAATTTTGGTGTGAATATTGTTGGTGCATATGGAGAAAATAGCAAAGAACTTGGAGATGTTTTCCAAATTTCTAACAAGAGAACACTAGGAGTTACAGAACAAGAAATAATTGAAAACATAAAAGTAGTTACAGAGAAGTTAATTGAACAAGAAAGAAAAGCAAGAAAATTTTTAACAAAAGATACTCTTGATTTGGAAGATACAATATATAGAAGTTATGGCTTACTAAGTAATTGTAGAAAAATATCTTTGGAAGAGGCCCAAAAGTTGATTTCAAATGTTAAGATGGGTACAGATTTAGGAATATTGCCGGAATTAAATGATAGCAAGGTTCAACAGTTAATTTTATATACTAAACCTGCAAATATGCAGAAATATATGGGTGAACAATATGAGGCTTTGGAAAGAGATATAAAAAGGGCAGAGATTATAAAGAAAATAATTAATGAAAAATAAAAAAGCCCCTATGGAAGCGGGCATAAGGTATTATGAAACTGACATATTAGATAAATCTGATAAAAATTTATATGCCGTCTTGTAAGGTAATGTCGCATGAATGAAAAATAAACATTTATACATCATTGCAATAACAATTGTGGGTGCTTCTTGATTGTCTTCCCAAGATAACTCATTAAAATCCCAACACTGAATAAGGATATCTACAGAAGTAGAATCTGAGAGTTCATAAACCAGTTTTGCACAAGATAAAATACTATCCTCTGACTTGCTAAATGATAGTGATGACAGCGTAGAACAAATTGCAGAAATTAGCCGAACTAGTTCTTTTGCATTCCTAATAAGTTCTTCTTCAGTTGGTTTAGTTGCTTCCATAAGTTTTTCCTCCTTAAAGCAAAGATGACAAAAAAGTCATCAATTAATAATGTTTCATAAATCAATTATAAAATAATAAACATAAAATGTCAATAATACATTGAAAAAAGATAATGACCATTTAAGAACCGTTCCAAATGGACAAAATGTCCAAAAAGAACCTTCTCATTTGGACATTGAACAATAGAAAGGTAAGGTGATAAAAATGACATACAAATTTACAAATAGAGCAAACAAAGCAATAGAAATTGCAAACGATATAGCCTTAGAGTTAGGCCATAGTTATATAGGAACAGAACACATATTATATGGACTAGCAAAAGAAGGCAATGGAATAGCATCAAAAGTATTAGAAAATCAAAATGTAACAGCAGATGATATTCTAAACAAAATTGAAGAATTAATTGGCAGTGACGAGTCAATTGAAAATATAGTAGACTTTACACCAAGAACAAAAAGAGTAGTAGAGTCAGCATTTATAGAAGCAAGAAAACTAGGATATAATTTTATAGGAACAGAACATCTTTTAATAGGAATATTAAGAGAAGGTGACTGTGTTGCAACAAAAATCTTGTTAGACCTAAATGTAAACATTCCAAAACTTTATAATGAAATTGTAAAAGTAATAAATGAAGGTGAAGATTATAATTCAAGTGATAACAGTTCAAACAATTCAAATGGAGGAAAAAGAAGAGGAAGTTATAATCAAACACCAACATTGAATCAATTTGGACAGGATTTAACAAAAAAAGCAGAAGAAGGAAAATTAGACCCTGTAATAGGAAGAAAACAAGAAATTGAAAGAGTAATTGAAATTTTATCAAGAAGAACTAAAAATAATCCATGTTTGATAGGTGAACCTGGTGTTGGTAAAACAGCAGCAGTTGAGGGATTAGCTCAAAAAATAGCAGCTGGTGATGTACCAGAAATTTTGAAAGATAAAAGAGTTGTAACACTTGATATCTCTGGAATGGTTGCTGGTAGCAAGTACAGAGGTGATTTCGAGGAGAGAATTAAAAAGGCTTTAAATGAAGTAAAAAAAGCCGGTGATGTAATTCTTTTCATAGACGAAATCCATACAATAGTCGGTGCAGGTGCAGCAGAAGGAGCAATTGATGCGGCTAATATTTTAAAACCTTTACTTGCAAGAGGTGAAATCCAATTAGTAGGTGCAACAACTTTGAATGAATATAGAAAATTTATTGAAAAGGACGCAGCTCTTGAAAGAAGATTTAGCCCAGTTACTGTAAATGAACCATCTGAAAAAGATACAATTCAAATTTTAAAAGGAATTAGGGACAAATATGAGGCACATCATAATGTAAAAATAACAGATGAAGCAATCGAAGCAGCTGTAAAATTATCTATAAGATATGTAAATGATAGATTTTTACCAGATAAAGCAATTGACTTAATTGATGAGGCATCTTCAAGAGCAAGATTAAAAACATATACAGAGCCTGATAGTTTAAAAGAATTGCAAGAAGAAATTGAAAAAACAAAAAATGAAAAAGAAGAAGCAGTATTAAATCAAAAATTTGAAAAAGCGGCAGAATTAAGAGATACAGAAAAAGCTTTAAGAGACAAATTTGAAAAAGAACAAAGCAAATGGAAAAGCAAAAATACTAAATCAATTGTAACTATAACTGAAGAAAATATCGCTGAGGTTATTGCAAATTGGACAGGTATTCCTGCTAAAAAAATAACAGAGGATGAAAACGAAAAATTAAAAAATCTTGAAAAAGAATTGCATAAAAGAGTTATTGGTCAAAATGAAGCAGTAGAAGCGGTTTCAAAAGCAATAAGAAGAGGAAGAGTTGGTTTAAAAGACCCAAACAGACCAATAGGTTCATTCTTATTCTTAGGACCAACTGGTGTTGGTAAAACAGAACTTTCAAAAGCATTAGCAGAAGTCTTATTTGGAGACGAAAATGCAATGATAAGATTAGACATGTCAGAATTTATGGAACCACATTCTGTATCTAAATTAATAGGAGCACCTCCAGGATATGTTGGCTTTGACGATGGTGGTCAATTAACTGAAAAAATAAGAAGAAAACCATATTCAGTAGTTTTATTTGACGAAATTGAAAAGGCCCATCCAGATGTTATGAACATGTTACTTCAAATTCTTGAAGATGGTAGATTAACTGACAGCCAAGGAAGAACAGTTAACTTCAAAAATACAGTTATAATAATGACTTCAAACCTAGGTGCCAGACTAATTACAGACAGAAAACAATTAGGCTTCGCAAATAAAGAAGGAGAAACAGATTCTAAAAAAGAGTATGAAGAAATCAAAAAAGAAGTCATGGCAGAGTTGAAAAAAGAACTAAGACCAGAGTTCATAAATCGTATTGATGAGATAATTGTATTCCATAAATTAAATGACAATGACATTAATCTAATTATAGATATCATGCTTAAAGAAGTTGTAAACAGATTAAAAGAACAAAAATATGATGTCAAATTTGAACCTGATGTAAAGGAATTGATTGCAAAAGAAGGTATTGATAAGAACTTTGGTGCAAGACCTTTAAGAAGAACTATTCAAAATTTGATTGAAGATAAATTGGCTGAAGAAATTTTGGATGGCAAATTGGTTAAAGGTAAAGTTAATAAAATAACAAAGAGACAATTGGGATAATCCTAATTGTCTCATTATGGTTTAAGGCCCATAAAAATATTGTTTGTATGTTCCTTTTCATCCCTTGGATATATTATATTTTATAATGAATTTTAAATAAATAAAAGTAGAACTGAAACTTTATGTGTAAAAATTATTGAAATAAAGAAAACGTTAAGTTGAGATTATACTAGAATTTTACATAAAATTCAATATATTTTCAATAACCAAATTAATCATAACATCATAATCTAAGTCCTTGTGCTTATGATAAACAATTTCATGACACAAATCATCAATTAAATGCATAGCAATATGAACCTTTTCATCAAGATTTTTTGAATTAAAACCATTATCTACCAGAATTCTAGAAATATTTTTAGTCATAGCCATTTCATTTTGCTGAAAAAATTCAGCAATTTCTTTATCAGAATGAGTCATAGCCATAATTTCTTCATGAGCGACTTGTGAAAGTTTATGGTTTTCAATAAAAGTATTAATCATATTTCTTAAAATAGTATCAAGATTATTTTTATCAATTTTTATATTTGATGTTACATTTAACATAGGATAAAAAATTTCACTAGCATATCTTTTAATGCCTTCAACTAAAATATCATGTTTATCTTTAAAATATTGATATACAATTCCAGTTGAGACACCAGCTGCTTTGGCAATTTCAGCAGTGTTAGTGTTATAATATCCTTTTTCACAAATAAGTTCAAAACCAGCTTTTATTATTTTTTCCTTTTTTTCAATAGAACGCTTTTGAATTGGTTCTCTAATTTCATTTATTTTCATTTAAAACAAATCCTTATATAAAAATTTAGATTTTTAATAGGTATCTATAAACCTAATATAAATTGTTATGTAATACAGATTTTAATATATATTTAAAATCTGTATTATATAACTGGATATTATTATAATAGTAAAAAAGTTAAATGTCAAATTAATGTGAAATAAATTTCATATTTATATTGACAACCTAATAATATAAATATATAATAATTTTAAAAATATGAAATAAATTTCACATAAGGAGGAGTTATGAAAAAAATAGTAGAACTAAAAAATGTAAGCAAAACTTACAAAACAGGAGAAAATGAATTCAAAGCACTAGACAACATCGATTTAGACATAAACAAAGGAGAGTTTGTAGTAATACTTGGACCATCAGGAGCAGGAAAATCAACATTATTAAATTTAATAGGAGGGATGGATACACCAACAGACGGAAGTATTAAAATTGATGGAGAGGAAATTTCAAAATATACAGAAAGTCAACTAAGTGAGTACAGAGCAGAAAACATCGGATTTATTTTTCAATTTTATAACATATTGCCAACATTAACAGTATTGGAAAATGTAGAGCTAGTAAAAGATATAGTTAAAAGTGGAAATGATAGTAAAGAAGCAATAAAGGCGGTGGGACTTGAACAACATATGAATAAATTTCCAAATCAATTATCTGGTGGAGAACAACAAAGAGTTTCAATTGCAAGAGCAATAGCAAAAAATCCAAAACTATTGTTATGTGATGAACCAACAGGGGCACTGGATTCTAAAACAGGTGTTGAGGTCTTAAAATTATTAAAAAAACAATGTGATGGAAATAATGGCGCAAATACAGTAATTATAGTAACTCACAACAGTTTATTTGCTGAGATAGCAGATACTGTAATAAGAGTAAAAAATGGAAAAATTGAAAGCGTAACAGCAAATGAGAATCCTAAAAATATTGATGAAGTAAAATGGTAATGAGACAATTTTGGACTGTCCCAAGTGTCTCAAAAGGAGGAATGTAATAAAAAATGAAAAGATTAAGTAAAAAAAGATTACGAGATATAAAACAAAACAAAATGCAATTTTTTAACATTTTCATAATGGTATTTTTAGGAGTATTTGTATTTGCAGGAATACACGCATATATGGATGGAATGGAAAAAAGTGCAGACAAATATTATAAAGACAACAATTTTCAAGATATATGGTTATCAGGTGAAAACTTTAGTACAGAAGACCTGGAGAAAGTAAAAAATACCGAAAATGTAAAAGATGCAGAAAGAATGTTAACAATAAAAACAGAGCTTGAAAACAAAGACGGTGTAACATTAGATACAAATTTTATAGAATCTAACAACATCTCAAAAATGTATGTTGTAGATGGTGAAGAATTTAGCAAAGACAAAAAAGGAGTATGGTTTGACAGCTATTTGGCTAAAAATCTAGACTTAAAAGTTGGAGACGAAATAACGGTTACATATCAAAATATGAAAATAACAGAAAAAATAGTAGGATTAGTAAACACACCAGACCATGTATATTTTGTAAAAGATGATACAGAAATATTCCCAACACACAAAAATTATGGATATATGTATTTATCAATAAATGAATTACCACAGGGAATGGCACAAATTTTTAATCAAATAATAGTTGATGTTGATAACACAGATAAAACGCAAGAAACAAAAGCAAACTTAGAGAATAATATAAAATCAGCAATAGCAGTAACAGACAGAGAATCAAGTGTTTCATACAAAGGATATAATTCAGAAATAGAAGAAGGAACAACATATTCAGGGGTATTTACATTTTTATTTTTGTTTATAGCAGTATTATCAGTAACAACAACGATGAACAGATTTGTAAAAAAACAAAGAACACAAATTGGAACACTAAAAGCACTTGGATTTAAAAATAGAAAAATAATAAATCATTATGTTGGGTATGGATTTATAATCAGTTTGGTTGCAAGTGTAGTAGGACTTTTGGCTGGTAAATATGGATTAGGAACATTTTTCTTAAATATGGAAATGAGTTACTTCGAAGTCCCTGTATATAACACAGTACTAATTCCAGTTGTGTATATACTAGCAATTACAGTAGTTGCATTAATCACGCTTGTAACATATTTATCTTGTAGAAGTATATTAAAAGAATCAGCAGTTGAAGCTCTAAGAATAGAAATGCCAAAGGTTAAAAGCACAAAATTTGATTTAACAACAAAGGGAATATTCAAAAAAGCATCAATTTCTACAAGATGGAATTTAAGAGATGTAGGAAGAAACAAAGGTAGAAGTTTGATGGCAATTGTAGGAATAACAGGATGTACAATGCTTATGTTATGTGCATTTGGAATGATGGATACAATGAAATCATATTTAAGTTGGGAATTTGATAAAATAAGCAATTTTGAATATAAACTTTCACTTTCAAATAATTATACAGATGACCAATTTGTTAATATTAAAGAAAAATATGGAAATGAAACAAGTGAATCATTTGGAATAGAAATAAAAAATGGTAACAAAAAAGAAACAAATACCTTAACTGTAAATGACGCACCAAACAAATTAAAATATACAAACCACAATAAAGAATATATGGATTTAAAAGATGATGGAATTTACATTACAGAAAAACTATCTGAAAAATATGGATTAAAAGTCGGAGATGAAATTACATGGCACATATTTGGAGATGATAATTGGTACACTTGCAAAATTGCTGGATTAAACCGTGACCCACAAAATCAACAATTAAATATGACCAGAAAATATTATGAATCATTAGGACTAACATACAAGGCAGATACAGTCTATACAGACGAAAATTTAAGTAATGCCAAAACAATTGACGGAGTAGATACTATCCAAAGTATAGCAACACTAAAACAAGGAATGGAAAGTATGTTAGAAACAACGGAAACAATGGTAGTTTTATTAATTGTTGTATCAGCCATATTAGGATTTGTAATAATTTATAATTTAGGCATATTATCATTTACAGAAAAACAATATCAATTTGCAACATTAAAAGTATTGGGATTTAAAGAAAAACAAATTAAAAAAATATTTGTTAAACAAAATTTATGGTTGACTGTAGCTGGAATTGTTATTGGATTACCACTTGGATTTTGGATGTTAGACTATATATTTAAATCAGCACTTGGAGAGAATTATGATTTTAATGCTTATATTAATTTGGTTTCTTATTTGTATGCAACAGTTGGTAGTTTGGTGGTTTCTGTTGTTGTTAATAAGGTGCTTTCTAGAAAGGTTAAGAAGATTGATATGGTTTCTAGTTTGAAGGGAAATGAATAGTGTTGAAAAATGTGAGTATTTTGTTATTTAAGAAAGAGATGGAATAAAATTTGGGAAACATAGTTTTATTAGATGATTTAACAATAAATAAAATAGCAGCAGGTGAAGTTATAGAAAGGCCTGCAAATGTAGTAAAAGAGTTAGTAGAAAATTCTATTGATGCAGGTGCAAATAAAATAATAATAGAAGTTAAAAATGGCGGAAAAACATTTATAAAAATTACGGATAACGGAAAAGGCATTGGTCGAGAAGATATGGCAATATCTTTGGAAAGACATGCTACAAGTAAGATACGAAAAGTTGAAGATTTGGAAAAAACATATACAATGGGGTTCAGAGGAGAGGCGTTAGCAAGTATTAGTGCAATATCAACTTTGACAATGCAGTCTAAAACAAAAGACGAGTTTACAGGAACAAAATTAGTTGCAAAAGCAGGAAACATTATAAAAGCGGAAGAATGTGGGATGCAAGTTGGAACAACCATCTCAGTAGAAAATCTATTTTTTAATACGCCTGTCAGATATAAATTTTTAAAGCAAGATGCTACTGAGTTTAGATATATAAAAGACTGGGTTCAAAAGGTAGCGCTTGCAAACCCTAATATATCTTTTAGACTATTGAACGACGGAAAGAGTGTATTTTTTACTAATGGAAATGGCAATATTTTAGATATCATATATTTAATGTATGGCAAAAAAATAAAAGAAAATTTGCTAGAAGTAAATTATGAAAGTGATAATATCAAAGTTACAGGTGTGATAGGAAATACAATGATTTCCAGAGATAATAGAAAAGAGCAGATATTATTTTTGAATAAAAGAAATATAAAAAATAATGTATTAATCAATAGTGCAGACCAGGCTTTTAAAGGTGGAGTTGGGATTGGTAAATATGGTTTTTATATTTTGAATTTAGATATGCCTGCAGATTTTTATGATGTGAATGTCCATCCAACAAAAATGAAAGTTAGGTTTAAGGATGAAGATAAAATTTATAAGGTTTTGTACCATGCAATAAAAAGTACAATGCTTAAATTTGAGTTTTTGGGAAATAATGAAAATGAGGAACACAACGAAGAATATATTCAAAATGAGTTAGATTTTTTAACAAATGAATTCTCTGAAAAGACAGAATATAGTTTCAAGAATAAATTTTCAAATCAGGAAGAAAAAAACATAAACTTGACATATGAAAATCAAGGACAAAATATTACTGAAAAGGTAGATACAAATTTAAAAAATGAATTAAGAAAAAGGGAAGAATCAAGAATTGTAAAATACAAATATTTAGGAATATTATTCCGAACATTTATAGTAATAGAAGTTGAAAATGAACTATTTTTAATAGACCAACATGCAGCACACGAAAGAGTTTTATATGAAAAAATAAAAGAAAACTATAAACAAAAAGTTAGTCAAAACAGCCAAATGATGTTGTTGCCAGAAGTTATAAATTTAACACATAGAGAAATGGAATTTGTTAAAAACAATATGGAGATGCTTATAAATACAGGATTCGATATAGAATTATTTGGAGAAAATTCAGTCAAAATAAATGGAATACCTGATTTAGAGTACAAAGCGAAAACTCAAAATATTTTTATGGATATTTTGGATGAGATGTTAACAAATGAGAGAACTTCAATAAAAGATGTTGAAGAAAGATTTATTGCGACAGTTGCTTGTAAGGCTGCTGTTAAGGCTAATATGGATTTAAGTAAACAAGAGGTTGAAAATTTAATACAAAGTTTGTTGAGTTTGAATAATCCATATACTTGCCCACATGGAAGACCAACTACTATAAAAATTTCAAAAGAATATCTTGAAGAGCATTTATGAAAACAGAGTCTATATTGTAGACTCTGTCTGAATTAAAAATAATTAATAAAGTTGTTTGCTAGAAGCAACAATTGCTTCATCAGCTAATCTTTCTTCAGTCTTTTTACGTCTTAGCTGATCCATTGCTAAGATTACCTTTAAATCTGAATTTGACATACGAAGCCGTTCTGCAAGCAACTCAGCAGGTCTTTTGGTTTGTTTACTACTCATCAAATACTACCTACCTTTCTCAAAATTTTTTGATATAATTATATAAGATGAATTAATTCTAACAAGTATAATAGCATGAAAAAATTCAAAAATCAAGGGGGAAAATATGGATTTAGTTATTGGACTTGCAATACCATTTTTAGGTACAACATTAGGCTCAGCAATGGTATTCTTAATGAAAAAAGAAATGAATAAAAAAGTAGAAAAAATCTTATTAGGATTTGCGTCAGGAGTAATGATAGCAGCATCAGTATGGTCACTATTAATACCATCAATAGAAATGGCAGAAACACAAGGAAAAGTTGCTTGGATTCCAGCAACAATAGGATTTTTGCTAGGAATTGTATTCTTATTGGTATTGGATAGTGTAGTTCCACATATGCACTTAGAAAGTGAAAAGCCAGAAGGAATAAAATCAAAATTAAAAAAGACAACAATGATGGTGTTTGCGGTAACATTACACAATATACCAGAGGGAATGGCAGTTGGAGTAACATTTGCAGGTGCTTTAGCACAAAATGCAGGGATTACAATGGCAGGAGCTTTTGCATTAGCAGTAGGAATTGCAATTCAAAACTTCCCAGAAGGGGCAATTATTTCAATGCCATTAAAAAGTGAAGGAGTATCAAAGCCAAGAGCATTTTTATATGGTTCTTTATCAGGAATTGTTGAACCAATTGGTGCACTAATTACAATACTTCTTACAAATGCAGTTGTTCCAATTTTACCATATTTGCTTTCTTTTGCAGCTGGTGCTATGATTTACGTTGTTGTAGAAGAACTTATTCCAGAGTCACAAGCTGGTGAACATTCAAATATTGGAACTATAGGTGTTGCAATTGGTTTTACAATTATGATGATATTAGATGTTGCATTAGGATAGAAAATATTTATAAAAAATAACACAGAATTAATAAAACTGTGCTATTTTTTGGATATAGAAATTCTTTTTGAACGTAATGAACAGAGTCGATTTCAAAAAACATAGGGTTACCAACAAATATCAATATATCAACAACCATCATCATAAAACTATTATCTTGTAACAGAAAAATATTAAAATTATGCAAATTTTATTGTGTTTTGATTTGTTCTTATGATAAAATATAAATATATATAATTTTAGGAGAAAAAATAATGAAAAAAAGGGTAGTTTTTTTAATAACAATAATACTAATAAGTGCAAGTATTTTAATGATAAGTAACAAAATACAAGCAACAGAAAAAACACTAAGTTGTAGTATAGAAACAGAAGAAGCGGAAATAAAACAGGGTGAAGAAACATCAATAACACTAAAAATAAATAGTGAAGAACAAATCAATGCATTCCAAGCAAAAATAAATTATGACGAAAATATTTGGGAAGAAATAGATGAAAGCAATTTTGAAACCAAAGAGGGTTGGGAAAGCCTAAAATACAATAAAGATAATAAGGAATTCAATGTAATTAACAAGCAAGACAAAACAAACAAAGAAATTTTGAAAATAAAATTAAAAGCTAAAGATAATGCAAATATTGAAAATACTGAAATAACAATAGATGGAATAGTAGCATCAGATGGAAATATAGAATTTAAAAATGAAAAATTAACACAGAAAATATTAATAAAAGAAAAGTCAGCAGAAAAAAATGATGAAGAAAATAAAATTGAAACACCATCAAATTCAGAAAATAAAAACAATACAAATAACAATGATTTAGAACTAGAAAAAAAGCATAAAGAAATATTACCAAATATTCTACCTAAAACAGGAAAAGGATGGGCTTTGTTAATTTCAATATTTGTTTTTGCAATTTTATCAATAGTATTTTACCATAAGAGTAAAAAATGTGGAAAAACAATGATGATGCTTATAATTTGTGGAATACTAATAAGTCAAAGTACAGTATTTGCAGCATCAGAAATATTTTTAGGAGATGTAAACCAAAGTTCTGTTATAGATGATGAAGATATAGAAATAATGCAAGAATATTTAATAAAATCAAAAAATGTAACATCATTAGAGCAAGCAGACATGAACAGTGATAGTAAATTAAGCATAATAGATTTATCATTATTGATACAACAACACAAAGAATGTCCTTATGATAAAAACAATGTAACAAATATAACATCATGGTCAGCAGTGCCAATGGTTTCAAAGGAATTGTTGCAAAAACAAGGAGTCACAACAGGTGGAGAAGGATGTCAATGGCCAATTGGAATGGCTATAAGTAAAGACGGAAAATTGTTATTATATGGAACAGATGTAGGTGGAGTTTATCGTTCAGAAGATGGAGGCCAAAACTGGGAGCAATCAAATGCAGGATTACAGTCAAGAGGAGTAGGAGCGTTTTCAATAGATCCTAAAAATCCATCATATGTTGTAGCTGTTGGAATAAATAGCTCACCATTTAATACAAATGGACTTTATATTTCAGAAGACGGAGGAAAGTCTTGGAAGTTTACTAAAATGATGTTAATAAAAGGTCACAGAGACATAAGAGAATCAATAGCGTATGAAGAATCATCATATAATCAAGAAAAAAATAGATGTATGGTTGCATATTGGTCAACAGCATATGAAACAGAAGACAATTATCTAGAAGAAAGCGAAAAGGGTTTATATAAAACAACAGATGGTGGCTATACTTGGAGTCTTGTAAATAATGATTTAAGTGATGGAACAATAAAAATAAATCCATATACAGGTGATGTATATGTTTCAAAAAAAGATGGAATATATTATAGCTCTGATAAGGGAGAAAACTTTGAAAAAATAGTAGATGACTCTGTTACAGGATTTGATTTTACATCACAAAAAGACAAAAAAATAAATGTTTATTACTGTAATAATAATGGAGTATATATTTCAAAAGATGGAAAAACTTTTGATAAAATAGCATCAACTTCATATCCGACAAAAGGACCAATGAACATAAAAGTAAGCCCAATAAATTCAAATAAAATGTTATTAATAGATAGACAGGGAACATATCAAAATTATCCATATTGCAGCATTGATGGTGGAAAAACATGGAAAATTTCAACATTATCAGATGAATTAAGTTTTATGCCATATAATAACAGAATGAGCATTCCTATGTGGAGTACTGTTGATGAAAACAAAGTTTGGATACATACACAAGGAGATTATGCAAGTTCAAGTACTGATAGTGGAAAAATTTTTAAATGGGATAGCAACGGAATTACAGGAATTTTAAGTGGAGGAAATGTTCACTATAATGTATATAACCCAGACATTATATATTTTGGCTCACAAGATTATGACGGATGTGTAACAACCGATGGAGGCAAAACATGGAAATATATTAGTATGTCAGGCTACAGATGGGGTGGTTTCTGTTATGGAGGATATGCTGTAGATGTAAATACATATTTTGTTGGAGTAGCAGACTCATGGCATAACCCAAGAAAATTGAAAATCACATTTGACGGTGGAAAAACAATTATAGATACAGGAATGTATTTTACAAAAGAAAATATAAATGCAGGAATAGAATCTTCTTATCAGTCACCAACAAATCCAAAAGTATTATTTGCATGTGACTTAAGAAGTGAAGACGGTGGACATACTTGGGCAAAAATGGATGGATGTATAAATGTTTATACACATAACCCAAAAGGACAAAAAGAATTATACGGAATGGATGAAACTGGCAAATATGTTGTAGCATCTTATGATGATGGAAAAACTTGGAAGAAAGTAAATAATACAGAATTTATACCAAATCCTAAATACGCATCAGTACATGTAATGGATGTGGCATATGACTGGAAAAACGAAGTGGCATATGTTGCCTGTGAAGGTGGATATTTATATAAAGCATCGACAAAAGATGGTAGTGTAGAATGTGTATTAAATAGATATGTTGACGAATATAAGAGAGCTCCTGTAAACTTAAAAGGTGGGTATTGCATTTCTAAGGTTGCAGTAGACCCAATAGACCCTAATATAATTTACTGTGGTGGAGCTGGAAATACATTTTTAAATGATTGTGCATTATATCGTTCAGTTGATGGAGGGAAATCTTTCCAAGTTATAACAAGTAATACAACAAATTCTATTGTAAAACAAGGAAGACAAGGTGGTTTTGAAACAAATTCTCTAGAAGTTAATCCTAAAACAGGTGAATTACTATTTGCAGGTGGATGTTTTGGAATTAGTAAATTATCACCTCCATATAAATTAAATAATAAATAGATTATTTTAGATATAATATTATTATAGAAAAAAATTATATTATAGAACAAAGTTTAGGAGAAAAAATGATTAAAAATATTATATTTGATATAGGAAATGTAATTTTACAATTTGATATAAAAGAAGTAATACCTAATTTTACAAAAAAAGAAAGTGAAAAACAATTTATAATAAACAATATAATTAATTCACCAGAGTGGTTACAATATTCATTAATAGATACAGGTTTTATTTCAAGAGAGCAAGCAATTGAAATTGTTGAAGATAGAACTAATCATATAAATGATGAATTAATTGAAAAATTTTGGTATAGATATAATGATTATAGTTTTATAAATGATAATGTAATAGATATAATAAAAGAATTAAAAGAAAAAGATTATAAAATATATTTATTATCAAATATAAATTCACATACTTATAATCACATAAAAGATAACAAACTATTTAATCTTGTAGATGGTTATGTATTTTCATATATTGAACACCAAGTAAAACCATATGTAGGCATTTATAATACTTTATTAGAAAGATATAAATTAATACCACGAGAATGTTTATTTATAGATGATAATATTAAAAATATAAAAACAGCAAATGAATTAGGAATACAAGGAAAAAAAGTAATACCAGATAATTTTGAAAGTGTTGTACAAACATTAAAGGAATATAATATCTTATAGTTTTTTATTGAAATATATAAATAAAAATGACACATGCTAAAAATTAGCAAAATGTGTCATTTTTTTGACTGTTAGCCTTGACAAACATTACATATGAGAGTATAATGTTAACCGTAGTTAACATATTTAAAATATAAAGATAAATTTTCAAATAATGTAAACAATAAAATATTAATAAAAAAATGAAAAAAGAGAGGATAAAAATGATATCAAAATCATCAGAAGAATACTTGAAAACAATGTACATATTAAAACAGCAAAATGGAAACATAAGAGTAACAGACATTGCAAAAAAAATGAACTGTACAAAACCAAGTGTAAACAAAGCAATTTACAATTTAAAAGATAGTGGACTGGTAAATTATGAATCATATGGAACCATAGAACTAACAGAAAAAGGTGAAGACCTAGCAAAAAAAATTCTAGAAGCATATGACATAATGTATGTGTTTTTAAAAGATGTACTTAATTTAGACGAAGAAGAAGCAAAAAGCGAAGCGGAAAAAATAAAATTAGCAATATCGGATAAAACAATAAACAAATTGGCAAAATATGTGCATAAAGAACTCGGACTAACAAATTTAGACTGTGATTATGATATCAATAAAGAAAAATGCAGATGTTGTGCAAGAAGAACAATAAAAAAATAACGGGATTGAAGACCTGGCCCCCAATCCCGTGAAATAAAAAGAAAGGATTTAAAACAATGAGTAATTTATTAGAAATAAAAGATTTACATGTAAACGCAGGAGAAAAAGAAATATTAAAAGGAATAGATTTAAATATTAAAAGAGGAGAAATCCATGTAATAATGGGACCAAATGGTTCTGGAAAGACAACAACAGCAAATGCAATATTAAATAACCCAGAATACACAAAAACAAATGGAACAATAACATTTGATGGTGAAGATATTACAGAATCAAGAACAGATGAAATTGCAAGAAAAGGAATATTTATGTCATTCCAATTACCTGAGGAAATTCCTGGGGTTTCAGTTACAAACTTTTTGAAATACGCAAAAAATAAAATTACAGGCGAGCCTGTTAAAATTTTTCAATTTAAAGATGAGTTGAAAAAATATATGGAAGAATTAAATATGAATCCTAAAAATATGGAAAGAAGCTTAAATGTTGGATTTTCAGGTGGAGAAAAAAAGAAAAATGAAATTCTTCAAATGCTTGTTTTAAATCCAAAACTTGCAATTCTTGATGAAACAGATTCAGGACTTGATGTTGATGCAATTAAAACTGTTTCAAAAGGTATTGAGATGTTTAAAAATGAGAATAATGCAGTTTTAATTATTACTCATAATACAAAAATTTTGCATAGCTTGAAAGTTGATTATGTTCATGTTTTGGTTAATGGAAAAATTGTTAAAACAGGAGGACAAGAATTGGCTTCTGAAATTGAAGAAAAAGGGTATGCACAGTATAAATAAAAATGAAATACCAGCCACAAATAAAATGGCTGGTATAAGGATACATGTCGCATTTTAAATATCATCAGATATTTCATCAACTATAAAATCAACTACTGGTGCAAATAATATGCAAGCTGATGATAAAAATATTAGTTGCGACACAGAAAAGGATGATTTTGAAGCAAAGATAAGTGCTACATAAAATATCCGTACAATTGATTTCGCAACGATATGTTTGCTATTGTTCATAGTAGTATCCTCCTAATTTTTTTATATATTATAACATACTTAACATAAAAAGTCAAATTTTAAAATCAAGAAAGGAATAAAATGAAAACAAATTTAGATGAAATAAATAGAAATATCTATGATATAAAAAACAAAGATGAATATGACTTCAAAATAAAAAAAGGTTTAACACCAGAAATAATAGAAGAAATATCAAAACAAAAAAACGACCCAGACTGGATGAAAGAATTCAGGTTAAAAGCACTAGAAGTATATAACAACTTAGAAATGCCAACATGGGGACCAGATTTATCAGAATTAAATATGGACGAAATAGCAACATATGTAAGGCCAAAGTCAAAATTAAACAGCTCATGGGACGATGTTCCAGAAGACATTAAAGATACATTTGACAAATTGGGAATACCAGAAGCGGAAAAGACATCACTTGCAGGTGTTGGAGCACAATATGATTCAGAAGTTGTTTACCATAGTATGAAAGAAGAATTGATAAAACAAGGTGTAATTTATACAGATATGGAAACAGCAGTAAGAGAATATCCAGAATTAGTAAAATCACACTTTATGAAATGTGTACCAGTAAATGACCATAAATTTGTTGCATTACATGGAGCAGTATGGTCAGGCGGTTCATTTGTATATGTGCCAAAAGGAGTAAAAGTCGATGTTCCATTGCAATCATACTTTAGACTAAATTCACCAGAATCAGGGCAATTTGAACACACATTGATAATAGTAGAAGAAGGAGCAAGTTTACACTTTATAGAAGGATGTTCAGCACCAAAATACAATAAAGTAAATCTACATGCAGGATGTGTTGAACTATATGTAGCAGACAATGCTTATTTAAGATATTCAACAATAGAAAACTGGTCAAAAAATATGCTTAACTTAAATACAAAAAAAGCAATAGTAGGAAAAAATGCAAAAATGGACTGGGTATCAGGGTCATTTGGATCAAAAATATCAATGCTATATCCAATGAGTATATTAAATGGAGAAGGTGCAAAAACAGAATTTACAGGAATATCATTTGCAGGTGGAGGACAAAACCTAGACAATGGATTCAAAGTAATTCATAATGCACCAAATACATCAAGTGTAGTAAATGCAAAATCAATATCAAAAAATGGCGGAAAATGCACATATAGAAGTTTAGTAAGAATAAATGAAAATGCAAAAAATTCAAAATCATCAGTATCATGTGAATCACTTATGTTAGATGATATATCAGTTTCAGACACAATACCAACAAATGACATAAGAACAGATGAGGTTGAATTCTCACACGAAGCTAAAATAGGAAAAATAAGTGATAAAACAATATTCTATTTAATGAGCAGAGGACTATCAGAAGAAGATGCAAAGGCTATGATAGTAAGAGGTTTTGCACACCCAATAGCTAAAGAATTGCCAGTAGAATATGCTGTTGAAATGAATAATCTTATTAACTTAGAATTAGAAGGAGCAATTGGCTAAAGGGAAAATAAATAAAAAATGCCTAGAAAATATTTCTAGACATTTGAAAACGGTTAATAATAAAATTTGATTAGTACATATGATGCTGTACCAATAATAACAAGAAGCAAAGCCAAAATAGAAAATAAGATGCAAAAAAAATCAGGAATTAATTCTGATATTAATACAGTTGCTATAAGTAATATAATACCAATAATAGTTACTATTGCAGCTAAATTTTGCCAACACCGTTTTACATTCATATAATATACCTCCTAAGAAATTTTTATATATAATATTATAATATATAAAATTGAAAAAAGCAATGAAAGGATCAATATTAAACATGGAAAATTTAAAATTAAATGAAACACCAGTTAGAACAGCAAAAAACTTTAGAATAAACAATATAAAACTAGAAAATATTGAAGTTCCAGAAGTAATACCAACATTTGAAAATGTAAAAATAATTGGTGACACATCTAAAATAAATATAGATAGCAATACAGATACAAATTTAGTTTATGGTTTAAGTGAAGAACTTACGAATCAAGTAAAAACTCGGAGCAAATCAAAAAATAAAATTAAACATAAATAGTAATCAAAATGAAAAATCAGAAGCGGAAATAGATTTTAATTTTGATAATGAAAATACTATATTAATAGATAATATAGAAATTACTGCAAATGAAAACTCAAAATCAACAGTTATAATAAAATACACATCAAATAAAGAAAATGAATGCTATCATAATGGAATTATAAAAGCAAAAGCTGAAAAAAATGCAGAATTAAACATTGTATTGGTTAATTTAATGAATATAAAATCAAATAACTTTTTAGCAATTGAAAATGATTTTGGGGAAAATGCAAAAATTAATTATACAATTGTTGATTTTGGTGGAAAGCACAGCATTACAAATTATTATTCTAATTTACAAGGAGATAATTGTGATAATCAACTAAACACAATTTATTTAGGAAAAGAAAATCAAGTTTTTGACTTAAATTATATAGGTGAATTAAGAGGTAAAAAATCTAATATTGATATAGAAGTTCAAGGAGCTTTAAAAGATACATCTAAAAAACATTTTAAAGGAACAATTGATTTCAAAAAAGGTTGCAAAAAGGCTACTGGAAATGAAAATGAGGCTTGTATGTTATTATCAGATACAGCAAAATCAATTGCTTTACCAATGTTACTTTGCTCTGAAGAAGAGGTTGAAGGTAACCATTCTAGTTCAGCAGGAAAAATTGGGGAAAAAGAATTATTCTATATTATGAGTAGAGGGTTTGAACTTAAAGAGGCTATGAAATTGATGGTTAGGGCTAGATTTAATCAAATTTTAGAAAAAATTGAAAATGAAGAATTGAGAGAAGAAATTTTACAAGAAATTAATAAGAGGTTAGATTAATAATATAATTGTAATTTTAAGGAGAAAGATTTAATGAAGAATTCAAGAGAGTTTATGGATGAATTTATGGGAACATGGAAAAATATGATAAAATACCAAAACATTAAAATAAATCCTATTGAACCAAATTATGATGAAATAGAAAAAGCTTTTTCAGAAGAAAAGAAAATTGTTATATACACAAGAATGTAACGAAAATCAACAAATATCCGAAATAGAAGATGATGGGAGATAATTTATGAATACAGAACAAATAAAAAAAGATTTTCCACTACTAGAAAATGAAAATATCACATATCTAGACAGTGGAGCAACAACACAAAAACCGATACAAGTAATAAAAACAGTAGAAAAATTCTACCAGAAATATAACGCAAACCCACACAGGGGAGCATATTCATTAAGTGTAGAAGCAACTGAACAATATGAAAATACAAGAACCAAAATAGCAAAATTCATAAATGCAAAACATAGAGAAGAAATAATATTCTCAAAAAATGCAACAGAAAGTTTAAATTTAATTGCATATTCATATGGTTTGGACAACCTAAAAAAAGATGACGAAGTAGTAATTTCAATAATGGAACATCATTCAAATTTGGTTCCTTGGCAAAAAATGACAAAGCAAACAGGTAGCAAATTAAATTACATGTATATCAATGAAAATTATGAAATTTCAGACGAAGAGATAGAAAACAAAATTACAGACAAAACAAAAATTGTTGGAATTACACATGTTTCAAATGTTTTAGGAACAATAAACAATGTGAAAAAAATCATAAAATATGCACATAAAAAAGGTGCAGTAGTAATAGTTGACGCATCACAAAGCATACCACATATGAAAATTGATGTTCAAGATTTAGATGCAGATTTTCTAGTATTTTCAGGACATAAAATGCTTGCACCACTTGGAATAGGTGTATTATATGGAAAAAGAGAAATACTAAACAAAATGACTCCATTTTTAATGGGGGGAGACATGATAGAATATGTGTATGAACAAGATACAACATTTGCGCCACTTCCAAATAAATTTGAGGCTGGTACACAAAATGTTGAAGGCGTAATTGGTTTAGGTGCAGCTATTGATTATATTGAAAATTTAGGATATGATAAAATACAAGAAATTGAACATGAAGTAATATCATATGCAAGACAAGAATTATCAAAACTAGATTATCTAAAATTATACACAACACCAAATGAAGGAAATCATTCAAGCGTAATTTCATTCAACATTAAAGGAGTACATCCACATGATGTTGCAAGTATTTTAGATTCAGAAGGTGTATGTGTGCGCTCTGGAAATCATTGTGCACAACCACTCATGAGATTCTTGGGTGTTGATTCTACATGTAGAGCAAGTTTTTACATCTACAATACAAAAGATGATGTAGATAAATTGGTTAAGGCACTTGATAAGGCTTATAATATGTTTAAAAATTATATAAAATAGGGAGAAAAAATGGACGAGTTAACAGATGTTTACAATGAATTAATAATGGAACACAGTATGAATTCATACAACAAAAAGAAACTAGAAAATGCAGATTACTGTGAAGTAGGGCATAACCCGAATTGTGGAGATGAAATAACACTACAATTAAAATTAAATGGAAATAAAATAGAAGATATGGCATTTTCAGGACATGGATGTGCAATATCACAAGCATCAACATCAATAATGATAGATACATTAAAAGGTAAAACAGTTGAAGAAGCAAAAGAGATTATAAAAACATTTATAGAAATGATAAAAAGAGAGACAACTGATGAGGAAGAACTTAAAAAATTGGAAGATGCAATAGCTTTTAGAAATGTTTCTAATATGCCAGCAAGAGTTAAATGTGCTCTTTTGGCCTGGCATACTATTGAAGATATGCTAAATAAGAATGATAGTACAGGAACTGGAAATATAAATTGTTGTCATTAAAGAATTTTAAAAAAGAATTTAATAGTAAATATTGACTTTTGAAAATATACATGATAAAATTGCAATAGTTTGGAAGTTACCCTTTTCAAGCATAAGTGCATAGACTAGTAAGCCTATGTTATATGCTTGCTAATCTATGCATTTATGCTTATATAGCTAAATGTAAATTACGTAAGAAAGGGGTTGACGGCTATGAAATTAATAGAATTTTTATTAATCATAATGGCTTTCTTTGTGGGAACTGCATTATTAATACATATATGTTCAAAGCACAAATATGTATTTAGGTATTATTCAACTAAAAGAAAAATAGAGATTTGCCCTATGGACAAATCTAACCAAACACACAGATAAGGGCTACGCTCTTATCTTTTATATTATTATATTAACACTTATTAATAAAAATGTCAATAAATTTAATAAATATTTACGAATAAATATTACAAAAAGAAGACTAAAAAATTTTTATTCTAATCTGATTTGTACCTTAAGGAAGGAAAAATAAAATGGAAAACAAAAAAGTATTATTAGGAATGAGTGGAGGAGTTGACAGTTCAGTATCAGCCCTACTACTAAAAAAAGAAGGATATGAGCCATTAGGAATAACACTAGAACTATTTGCAGGAAGCAGTTGTTGTAACATAAACACATACATAGACGCAAAAAATGTTTGCAAAACAATAGGAATTCCACATTTTACATATAACTGCAAAGAACAATTCAAAGACTATGTAATAAATGATTTTATAGACTGTTATGCAAATTGTAGAACTCCAAACCCATGTATAGAATGTAACAAATATATGAAGTTTGGAATTATGTGGGAAAAAGCAAAAGAACTAGGATGTAATTACATAGCTACAGGACATTATGCAAAAACAGAATATAGTGAAAAATATGGAAGATGGATACTAAAAAAATCACAAGCAGGTAAAAAAGACCAAAGTTATGTATTATGGAATATTCCAAAAGAATTAATAGAACATGTATTATTCCCATTAGCAGATTTCACAGACAAAGAGCAAATACGTGAAATAGCAAGAGAAAACGACTTAAAAGTTGCAAATAAACCAGATAGTGAAGATATCTGTTTTGTTCCAGATGGAAATTACAAAAAATTCCTTGAAACTAATTCTGATATAAAACCTAAAAAAGGAAACATTGTAAATTCAAAAGGTGAAATATTAGGAAAACATACAGGTCTATATAATTATACAATAGGTCAAAGAAAAGGACTTGGAATATCATATAAAGTACCATTATTTGTTTTAGGATTTAACAAAGCAAAAAATGAAGTAATAGTAGGAGAAGAAAAAGAACTATACAAAAAAGAGATTACAGTTTCAGATATCAACTTATTATTAGTTGATAAAATAGAAGAAACAATGGAAGTTGATGTAAAAACTAGATATTCATCAAAAGTTGCAAAAGCAAAAATTGAGCAAGATGGAGAAAATATCAAAGTGACATTTGACGAGCCACAAAGAGCAATAACACCAGGTCAATCTGCTGTATTTTATGTTGGAGACATAGTTCTTGGAGGAGGAAAAATAAAATGTTAAATCAATTTTCAAGAACAGAATTATTGATAGGAAAAGAAGGAATTGAAAAATTACAAAATGCGAAAGTTGCAGTATTTGGAATTGGTGGAGTTGGTTCATTTGTAGTAGAAGGACTTGTAAGAGCAGGAGTTAGCAATTTTATATTAGTAGATGATGATAAGATTTGCTTAACAAATTTGAATAGACAAATAATTGCAACTAGAAAAACAATTGGAAAGCCAAAAGTAGAGGTTGCAAAGGAAAGAATTTTAGAAATAAACCCAAATGCAAATGTAGAAGTATATCAAGAATTTTTTATGCCAGATAGCAAAGAAATTTTAGATGATACAGTTGATTACATAGTAGATAGTGTGGACACGGTAACCGCCAAAGTTGAGTTGGTTGTAAGAGCAAATAAATTAAATATTCCTATTATTTCAAGTATGGGAACAGGAAACAAACTTGACCCAACAAGATTTGAAGTAACAGATATTTATAAAACTTCAGTGTGCCCATTGGCAAAGGTTATGAGAAAAGAATTGAGAAGTAGAGGGATAAAGAAACTTAAAGTTGTTTATTCAAAAGAAGAGCCAATACGTCCATATGAGAATATTGAAAATGGTTGTAAAACAAATTGTATTTGCCCTCCGGGTACTAAAAGAAAGTGTAGTATTCGTAATCAAGTTCCTGGAAGTATTTCTTTTGTGCCTTCTGTTGCTGGTTTAATTATTGCAGGGGAAATTATAAAAGATATAATTAGAGAAAAGTAGAAAAATACGAGTTATAACTAATTGCTTTTTAACTTTTAAAATTTTTTTTTATAGGGTGATCATATCATAAATTATACTCAGTTCAAAAAATTAAAGCAACAAAATTAACATAAAAATATAGACACATATAAAA
>ERZ791852.448-NODE-448-length-31476-cov-5.668661_pt1 | contig 31476 bp, 26 predicted proteins | sample MGYA00510287_ERZ791852 | MGnify/ENA primary metagenome ERZ791852 (study PRJEB30046, sample SAMN00715257) | human gut metagenome | study: EMG produced TPA metagenomics assembly of the A metagenome-wide association study of gut microbiota in type 2... | reverse complement strand
ACGTGACTCTCCGCGTTCGTAATATCTGTTCAAATAGACATTCTGAGGCATCATGGCTGTATCCGTTCCCTTACGTGCCACATAACTGCGGATAGCCTTATCCCATTCCACAACCGCTTTTCCACCGGTATCGGTGACAACTGTTTTCACCAGCTTGCGGTTTTCTTCATTGTAAGCAGAATAGAAACTGACCTTTGCACCGGAAATGGGTTGCCCGCTACGGCTGTCCACCGTAACCACTTCCATCTTATTATCCGGCAAAGAAAGCGTCAACACCTTGAAGCGGGTCGAGACGAGAAAGTGCTCTGCAGTACGGGCCGTTGCGGCATCAGGTACAATTTGCAGTATATATATGCCCAATTCGTCCGGCACATGGCATTTCAAAACCATACGTTGCAAACCGCTCAACAGTTCTCCCTCTTTCCCGCTTTTGCTGTCCGAAGATTTCAGTTCAAAATGGGTAGCTGATAATTTACGGGCATGCTTCTGATAGAAAGCCTTATTGATTCCGGCATCCATCCAGGGCACTTCGGAGAGATTCGTACGGTACAGATTCAGTGTGAAACCTTTCAGATTCCGATAACCCACATTCAACTCCAACGAATCACCGGGATAAACGCTCTCTTGAGTGCTGACATTCAAATAAGGCTGCAAAACACTCTCCCTTATGTTCCGTAGTTCATTGATACGCTTATAAGCCGGATAGCGCTTCACTCCTTCATCGCATACCTGCAAAACCTCATCCATATAAGACGCTCCCAAACCGCGAAGCCAAGCGGCTTTATCAATGTAAACTTCCGCGCAAATCTCACGACCGCCATATTCCCGAATCAGATTATCCAACACTTCAAGATGCTCTTTATCAAGCCGTTCTTTCCGTTCCCGATAAGTGGCATAAGGCTCCCGACTTATACCGCCGCCGGTACTTTTCCACTTCCAATAATCAAGCGTTGCCAGCACTACCGCATCTTCTGCCCCAACGCGATGCCGATAAGCATTTATCATATTTGTATAAACACTGTTGATGCGGGCACGTTGTAATGTATCCACCTGAAAGCCGTCCAACAACTGATAAGTATCGACAGCCCGGGCCGCCAGCAGATGATACATATCGTGCCCATAGAAGCGGCTTCCGTCTTCAAGCTCGACAAAAGGCACATATTCCTTGGAAGAGACCTCAAGCAAACGAACAGAGTCCTTCAATGAAGCCAGGTTATGTTCATCTACCTTAGCAACAAAAAGGTTAGTACTCCATTCCCTGATATCGGCAGGAGCTTCGTCCACATCCAGCGCCGTACGGTCTGATAACTGTCGCCGGTTATGCCGCATATAGTCCGAATACTCGCGGGCAAGTAATGAATGCAGAATAGCTTTATTTACCAGGTTTTTCTCCGATTCCACCCAACTTTCCAACTTCTTCAAATTCGTATACAGGCTATCCGGAGTCAGTCTTTCCTGATAGGCCTCCCGACAGATATATGCCTTGAGCATTTGCGGAGCATTTTTCTCCAACTCGGCTTTCCGGTAGATTTTCTCCGTCAGTTTCACTACCGTTTGCGGCAAACTCTTCTTTTGAGCCTGCTCCACCTGCCTCCACAAACCTGCATAGGACTGAGCGTGCAAAGCAAAGGAGCACAACCCGATCATCAGCAGAAACAATGTACAAAATCTTTGGAATTTCTTCATAGCTATTCTATTGTTATTAGTTTTTGTTTTTTTATGCGAATCAGGAATCAAACAATAAAGATTTATCTGTATGATTAGCTGCATTCATATCTCCGCTACATGAATGTCCACTGTAAAAATAACAAAATAATAACCACATTGTACCAGCTTTTTAGAAAAAATAAAGAAACAAAGCATATACTGACATAAAAACCTACGGTTATAAAAAGAAACCGGGGGGATACATTCTCAGAACATATCCCCCGGTTTCTTATCAATTACTACACTCATCTCGGGTAGTTATAATACTTCATTGCTTCAATCCAATTCTCACCAACTCTGGAGAGAATGTCTTTAAAAGAATTTACAATCTTTTTTCCCATAATCTTAAAAATTAAACTGATACCCTGAAAACACTTTTTTCTTTATTTCTTGATGGTATATCCCATCATCAACATCTCATTACGACCTACCTCAGCGAGAATACGTCTGAATGAATCCATTATTTTCTTTCTCATAACCTTAAAAAACTAAACTAACATCTTGAAAACTGAAAACTACTTTCTCTCTTAAAAAGGGGGAATGAATGCTTAAAGCATTACATAACCCCAAATGTTCTTATCGGCTTCACCGAAATGTCTGAACAATTTTCTTAACTTTTTCATTTTGTTATCCTCCTAAAATCAATCTTGTTATTCTTAAAAATAACTTGTTATCCTATCATTTCTATGTTTTACAACACAAAAATAAGGCCTTTGTTCAAGATTACAAGTGAAAACATATAGAAAAACATGTTTTAAAACATATTTCTTGACCTAAATCAATTTCCTGCAATATTACAGTAGCAAGCAAGGACAAAATGTCAGGAAAGCAAAGTAATTCTGACAGACCAGGATGAAAATGGCAGCAATAAAAAAAGCAGAGCGCAACCACACTCTGCTTTCACATTGTTATGTATAAAGAAAATTACTTTTCGGGAGTCTGTTCCAAAGTAGCAACCAAGAAGTCATAGAACTTCGTTACAGACGGGATATATGCACGTTCATCGGGCGAATGCGGTGAACGCAACGTCGGTCCGAAAGAAATCATATCAAGTCCCGGACAGTTGGCGCCGATAATACCGCACTCCAAACCTGCATGAATCACCTTTACAGCCGGCTCTATACCGAATTGTTGCTTATAGGACAACGTCATGGCATGCAGAATCGGAGAATCCACATTGGGCTGCCAGCCGGAGTAACTGCCGCTCAGTTCTACTTTCATACCTGCCATAGAGAAACATGCAGTCAGGCTATCTGCCAGGAAATCTTTCATCGTATCGCAAGAGCTGCGAGCCAATATACGAACATCAGCCTTACCGCCGCCAATCGTTACAATGGCCAGATTGGAAGAAGTCTCCACTGTATCGGGAACAGTAGGAATCATACGCATAACCCCATTCTGACAGGCCATTAATACACTAATCATATTATCCTGAATTTCTTCGGGAACAATGGCAGCAGGCAAGTCTACGTTCTCCAGTTTTACAACAATGCCTTCTTCAATCGAGGTATATTCTTCATTAATCTGTACCTCATATTCCTTGATATAGTCTTCCAATCCTTCAATGTCTTCGGGATTAAATACCAATACGGCATGTGCCTCACGCGGAATGGCATTACGCATATTGCCACCTTCAAAACTTGATAACTGACAATCGAACTCAATCAGCAAATCGTGTACGATACGTGTAAGCAATTTATTGGCATTGCCTCGTCCCTGATTGATTTCCAATCCGGAATGTCCGCCACGCAAACCTTTCAAAGTTATTCTACGAGCTACTAAATCAGCAGCAGGAGTCTCTTCCTTATATTCCAATGTAGCCGTAATATCAATACCGCCTGCGCAACCGATATAAAGTTCTCCTTCGTCCTCCGAATCAAGATTCAACAAGATCTCACCGTTTAGTGTACCCGGTTTCAAGCCGAATGCGCCATACATACCCGTTTCCTCATCCTTGGTTATCAACGCTTCCAACGGACCATGTTTCAGGTCTTTTGCCTCAAGTACAGCCATAATAGCGGCTACGCCCAATCCGTTGTCAGCTCCCAAAGTAGTACCTTTGGCCTTCACCCAATCACCGTCAATGTACGTTTCAATAGGGTCTTTAGTAAAATCATGAACCGTATCGTTGTTCTTCTGCGGCACCATGTCCATGTGTGCCTGCAGAATGACACCTTTTCGGTTTTCCATACCTGGTGTAGCAGGTTTACGGATAATGACATTGCCAACCTCGTCAACAAATGATTCCAAGCCCAGACTTTTACCAAAATTTACCAAGAACTCAGTTATTCTCTCCATATGTCCGGAAGGACGGGGTATCTGAGTCAGCGAATAGAAATGCTTCCACACATTTTGTGGAGCTAACTGCAAGATTGTACTCATAATTATAAAAGTTGTTTTCGCAAATATAAGAGTTATTTTTCAATATCGCTCTAATCGGAATTGCAAAAATCGGTAAAACCCCGTTCAATTTATACGAAGTCGCCGGGATAGAAACCTGCGTACCGGTTCATCATACAGTTTCAGACATAAGTAAGCCAAAACAACTGAACCCGCAACAAGTGCTACCGCACCCGGCAGAGACTGTATGAATGTAAGGTTCTCATTTTTAACCCAAGCATAATACAGATAGATAAAAGGATAATGCACCATGTACAACGGATAGGATATATCTCCCAGAAACCTGCAAACCCGTGTCGTGACTTTATCCGTAGTCTTTCCCGAAGCCCCAAGACAGACTACCAAAGGGAATACAACGGCAAAGCATATAGTATCATACAAGCCATTCATCCATAAATGTTCACTGCCACCAATTCTGGGAACCGCCGATAAAACCACAATAGAGAAACTCCCTATCCAGAAAGCTCCTCGTACCTTGACAGGCTTGAATATACGTGACAACAATAATCCCGCCGGAAATGAGAACAGCAACCGTAAAGAACCACCTATTATATTTTCTTCCGTCAAAGCAAAGCCCACACATATATCACCAAGCGGCCCCCAAAGAGCAAATATGGCCAGTCCGCAACCCGCTGACAACACCAATATGGAAAGGACTTTTGTAGAGAGCTTATGTAGAAAGAATGCATATAGAATATTGCCTATATATTCAAAAAACAAAGACCAACTCGGTCCGTTCAGAGGATACATTTCACCTACGCCTCGAATTTCCATACCGGGAGTTGCCGGAATCAGAAGAACATTCATTAGCGTAGCAATTATCAGCGCCACTACGGGCACCTGTGAAACATCCCAAACAGAACAGCCTTGAAAATAGAACATTACAGCTCCAATAAGCGCTCCGATAATGACCATAGGATGCAAACGAATAAACCGACGTTTAAGAAAGTCAGCAATACGCATTGTTTTCCACCGATCATCATAAGCATAGCCAACAACGAATCCGGATAAAATAAAGAAAAAATCAACAGCCAAATATCCGTGATTAATCTTCTGGTCCAAATGGCTGGTAGCATAAGCCTCGAATAAGTGAAAACAGACAACTGTCAATGCCGCCACTCCACGTAGCCCGTCGAGTATGTTATAATGCGGCTTCGTATCTGCAAATGCAGATGATAAAGTATCAGACATATAGGTTATTTATGTGTTTATATTTCTGTGAAAGTATCAATTCAAGTCATTCATTTCGTACGGTTTACCAACGAAACATGTAGCCCGCCATAGATACCGAGCAACACAACCAGCAAGGTTTGAATGCCATGCACTATCAGTGCAAAAGCACCAGCATCCGTAGCATTCACACCATAAAGCATCATCATGGTGATAACGGCAAAATGCCAGGGACCTGCCCCGTTGGGTGTAGGTACGATTACAGCAAACGTCCCGCCCACAAACATCACCATTGCAGCCTGAAAGCCAAGATGCTCCGCAAAAGAAAAGCTATAGAAAGTCAGATAGAAATGATAGAAATAGCATCCCCAAATAAGCAATGTATAGAGAATAAACAGCGGAATGTTCTTCACATTGCGGAGCGACATTACCCCCTCGCATACATTCAGCACAACTCCCTTCACTTTCTCAAAAAAAGAAAGCATCCGCATCAGATAGTACATAAGCACCAGCACGCCGATAACACAGAACAGGGAGACATAAAACCAGGGCGATGTCAACAGATGCATCAGCGAAGGAATTTTTGTACCCGTTTCCTGAAAGAAACGGAGAAACACAGGCATCTGAGCCAGAAAGGTAAGTCCCGTAATCAAAAGAATACACAAGGTGTCCACCAACCGCTCGGTGACCACAGTTCCCAAAGATTTGGAAAACGATACATCATCATACTTAGCCAGAATACCGCAACGCGACACTTCACCCACACGAGGCAATATCAAATTGGTAGCATAGGAAATGAAAATGGCGTCCACGCAATCGCTCCTTTTAGGATAAGCCCCCAACGGTTCCAGCGTCTGTCGCCAGCGCCACCCGCGAAACACATGGCTCATTACGCCAAAAAACAATGAAAAAAGCATCCACCCCCAGTCAGTGCCATGCAAAAGCAGTTCTTTCGCACGTTCAAAATCAAAATCACGATACACCCAATACAGGATAAAACAGCCCAAAAGAACGGGCAACACGATTTTCAATGTTTTTTTTATTATCTTATTCATCGTTTTCCCTTAAAATTCATCCGGCACGCGTCGTAATTTGTGATTTGTAACTCGTAATTCGCCGAAAAGGATTACCTTTGAACCGCAAAAGTAACGATTTAGTTGATACATGAGATTAGTTAAACCTAAAAAGTTTCTCGGCCAGCACTTTCTGAAAGACCTGAAAGTAGCACAGGACATTGCCGACACCGTAGACGCCTGTCCCAATCTTCCGATATTGGAAGTAGGACCGGGCATGGGAGTGCTGACCCAATTTCTCCTGCCCAAAGAGCGCACGGTAAAAGTTGTGGAAGTGGATTATGAATCGGTGGCCTATCTGCGGGAAGCCTACCCGCAACTGGAGGATAACATCATCGAAGACGACTTCCTGAAAATGAACCTGCAACGCCTGTTCGACGGACAGCCTTTCGTACTGACGGGCAATTATCCGTATAACATATCCAGCCAGATATTCTTCAAGATGCTGGATAACAAAGAACTGATACCGTGCTGTACGGGCATGATACAGAAAGAGGTTGCCGAGCGTATCGCAGCCGGTCCCGGCAGTAAGACATACGGCATTCTGAGTGTACTGATACAGGCTTGGTATCGGGTGGAATACCTCTTCACTGTAAGCGAACACGTGTTCAATCCTCCCCCAAAAGTAAAAAGCGCCGTTATTCGCATGACGCGCAATGACACGCAGCAATTGGGATGTGACGAAAAGCTGTTTAAACAAGTTGTAAAAACCACATTCAACCAACGCCGGAAAACCTTGCGTAATTCCATAAAACCGATACTCGGCAAAGAATGTCCGCTGACCGAAGACCCTCTCTTCAACAAACGCCCCGAGCAACTTTCCGTACAGGAGTTTATAGAATTGACCAATCAGGTGGAAACAGCATTGAAAGAGACGACAGAAAAATGAGAAATTAACGGTTTCAGCCCTTAACGGTACACTATTACCAATACACTATGAGTTATGGAAATAGACGAAGAATACATAGATAAAGTCAAAAGCTTTATAGAGCAGAAAGACGCGGAAAACGTCAAGGCGCTTCTTATCGACCTGCATCCGGCAGATATTGCCGAACTGTGTAATGACCTCGCGCCCGAAGAGGCACGCTTCGTTTACCGTCTCCTCGACAACGAAACAGCCGCCGACGTACTGGTAGAAATGGACGAAGACGTCCGGAAAGAATTCCTGGAACTTCTGCCTTCGGAAACCATTGCCAAGCGGTTTGTGGATTATATGGATACGGACGATGCCGTAGACCTGATGCGTGACCTCGACGAGGAGAAAAAAGAAGAGGTACTGTCGCATATTGAGGATATAGAGCAGGCCGGAGACATCGTAGACCTCTTGAAGTACGATGAAGATACCGCCGGCGGTTTGATGGGTACGGAAATGGTAACCGTCAACGAGAACTGGAGTATGCCTGAATGCCTGAAAGAGATGCGCCTGCAAGCCGAACAGTTGGACGAAATCTACTACGTATATGTCATTGACGATGACGAACGGCTGCAAGGTGTATTCCCGCTAAAGAAAATGATTACCTCTCCTTCCGTCTCCAAAGTGAAGCATGTAATGAGGAAAGACCCCATTTCCGTCCATGTAGACACTCCCACAGACGAAGTGGTGCAGATTATCGAGAAATACGACTTGGTGGCAGTACCTGTCGTCGACAGCATAGGCCGCCTGGTAGGGCAGATTACCGTAGACGACGTCATGGACGAGGTTCGTGAGCAATCGGAACGCGACTACCAGTTGGCATCCGGTTTGTCACAGGATGTGGAGACGGACGACAACGTCATGCGCCAGACTTCCGCACGCCTGCCGTGGTTGCTTATCGGTATGCTGGGCGGTATCGGCAACTCCATGATATTGGGTAATTTTGACGCTACCTTCGCCGCACATCCCGAAATGGCGCTGTACATCCCTCTGATTGGCGGTACAGGCGGAAATGTAGGAACCCAATCCTCTGCAATTATCGTACAGGGACTTGCCAACAGTTCTTTGGATGCCAAAGACACATTCAAGCAAATCGCCAAGGAATCCGTAGTGGCGGCAATCAATGCAACCATCATATCCTTGCTGGTGTATATATACAATTTTGTACGGTTCGGCGGTACGGCCACAGTTACCTACTCGGTATCCATCAGTCTGTTCGCCGTTGTCATGTTCGCCTCCATTTTCGGAACGTTGGTACCCATGACACTCGAAAAGCTGAAAGTGGACCCGGCCATTGCCACAGGACCGTTCATATCCATCACCAACGACATTATCGGCATGATGATGTATATGGGCATCACCGTACTATTGGCCTGAAACGGCTAAATCGAAAAAAAACGATGAAAAAAGTATGAAGTAATCATTTTATTTCATTAATTTGTAACCTAATGTAACCCGAACGGGATATCCCGTTTCTAAAAAGTAAATACAAATGACGGACACTCATGACACTAATCTCCCCGACAAGCCGGTGGAATTAGAAGAAGACAAAAAAACAGCAGAGGTTTCTGAGCCGGCAACAACAGAAACTCCCGCTGAGGTAACCTTAACTGACAAGCCGGCCGAATCAGTTCAAAAACTCACTAAAGAAGAGATTCTGAACAAGCTTAAAGCGATTGCCGCAGATGTAGAGAATGCTGCCAAATCGGAGATAGACGGTTTGAAACAGGCTTTCTACAAACTACATAACTCAGAGCAGGAAGCCGCCAAGAAGCTGTTCGTTGAGAATGGAGGAACTATTGAAGAGTTCGTTCCACAAGCCGATACTTTGGAAGAGGAATTCAAGAATACCATGTCCGTCATCAAGGAAAAAAGAAACGCACTCAATGCAGAGCAGGAAAAACAGAAAGAGCTCAACCTGCAAATCAAGCTTTCCATCATCGAGGAACTGAAAGAGTTGGTGGAATCTCCGGAAGACGCCAACAAGAACTATACGGAATTCAAGAAATTGCAACAGCAATGGAATGAGGTTAAAATCGTGCCGCAAGCCAGGATTAACGAGCTGTGGAAGAACTACCAGCTGTATGTCGAAAAGTTCTACGACCTTTTAAAACTGAACAACGAATTCCGTGAATATGACTTCAAGAAGAATCTTGAAATCAAGAACCACCTTTGCGAAGCTGCCGAGAAACTGGCAGACGAAGCGGATGTTGTTTCCGCTTTCCATCAATTGCAGAAACTGCATCAGGAATTCCGCGATACAGGACCGGTAGCCAAAGAGCTGCGCGATGAAATATGGGCACGCTTCAAAGCAGCTTCTACTACTGTGAACCGCCGTCACCAGCAGCATTTTGAAGCCCTGAAAGAGGCCGAGCAACATAATCTCGACCAAAAGACCGTAATTTGCGAAATCATCGAGGCCATTGATTACAGCGAACTTACCAACTTCGCTTCCTGGGAAAACAAAACCCAGGAAATCATCGCTTTGCAAAATAAATGGAAAACCATCGGTTTTGCTCCGCAAAAGATGAACGTGAAGATATTCGAACGCTTCCGCAAAGCTTGTGACGAGTTCTTCCAGAAGAAAGGAGAATTCTTCAAATCCCTGAAAGAAGGCATGAACGGGAATCTTGAAAAGAAACGTGCCTTATGCGAAAAAGCAGAGGCCCTGAAAGACAGTACCGACTGGAAAGCAACAGCTGACGAACTGACCAAACTCCAGAAAGAGTGGAAAACGGTAGGTCCCGTTGCCAAGAAATATTCGGATGCTATCTGGAAACGGTTCATCTCCGCCTGCGATTACTTCTTTGAACAGAAAAACAAGGCAACTTCCTCACAACGTTCCGTTGAACAGGAGAATCTGGAAAAGAAGAAAGCCATTATCGAAAAGCTGACAGCCATTGACGAAACAATGGATGTGGAAGAAGCCACCCAACTGGTCCGCGAACTTATGAAAGAGTGGAACGGCATAGGACATGTACCATTCAAAGAAAAAGACAAAATTTACAAACAATACCACAGCCGGATAGACAAGCTGTTTGAACACTTCAACATCAGTGCTTCCAACAAGAAGTTGAGTAATTTCAAATCGTCCATCAGCAGTATCCAGGAAGGCAGCCCGCAAGCCCTTTATCGTGAACGGGACAAACTGGTACGCGCCTGCGAAAACATGAAAAACGAATTGCAGACTTACGAAAACAACTTAGGCTTCCTGACTGCTTCGTCCAAGAAAGGCAACAGCCTCCTGACCGAACTTAACCGTAAAGTCGAGAAGCTGAAAGGTGACATAGAACTGGTTAAACAGAAAATCAAGGTGATTGACAATTCAATCAACGAAGCGGAATAATTTTTCTCACCTAATAATATGAGGTTATGCCAAAAGGATAAAAGGCTTTTGACATAACCTCTTTTTTATCTAAATCTAATCTCACTGCTGAATTATGAAAAGAATTCTGACTTTAGGAATCGTGCTGCTGACTGTAAACAGTCTGCTACCGGCACAAGAAATCACATTCTCAGAAACCAAATTCAATTGGGGAACCGTCCGGGAACAAGACGGGAATGTCAGCCATGACTTCCGGTTCGTAAACACCGGCGACAAACCTCTCACTATCAAAAACATCATTACCGGCTGCGGATGCACCTCGTCCGAATGGACTGAAAAAGCCTATCAACCCGGTGAGGAAGGCATAATACGGTTGGTCTACCACCCGCAAGGCAGAACAGAAAACGACATCAACCTCGTAACCGAAATATATACTAACAGAGCTGCCAAAGGAGTAGTTACCCTGGAAATGGCGGGAAAGATAACACGTGAGACCCCTTCCTATTCCGCCCGCTATAATCCCGCCAACGGAAAGCGAAGCCAAAGCCCAACCTATATTCCGCAAGACGAATATGAGCAGATACTTGAACGGATACGCGAAGAATTGTATGCCAAAACCACCACACAGCAAGCAGACCGCGCAACGGAAAAATTACTGCGCTCCATGCTTCCGGAAGGTAAATGGAGCGACCTCGATTATGCCTGCTTTTTCCGTACCAACTGGGAACCGGTAGAACACCTGAAACGTTTGGTTACAATAGCCGCCTCATATACCGACAAACAATCACGTTATTACGGTAACGAGGTATTATACAATGCAATCAGAGATGCCCTGCAGTATTGGGTGAAACAAGACCCTACCTGTTTCAACTGGTGGTATAACCAGATTTCCGTTCCGCAAACACAAGCCTCGCTCCTTGCTCTGATGGATGCGGGACAAAGGAAACTTCCGTCCGAAATCCGTATGCCTATTTTAAAAGCAATGGGCGAACGCAGCGACCCACGCAAATGGACCGGCGCCAATAAAATGGACATTGCCATTCATCATTTAATAAGAGGCTGCCTGTTGAAGAATGACAGTATTGTACGCGTCAATGCCGATGAAATATTCTATCCCGTACAAATCGTTGCAAACGAAGGCATACAGGAAGACTTGTCTTATCACCAGCACGGGCCGCAACTTTACATCGGCGGATACGGAACAGTGTTCGTTGACAACATAGTCCGCATGGGCAATATCCTCAACGGAACAAAATATGCCATGAATCCGGAGAAACTCACCTTGTTTTCCAACTTTATCCGCAACACCTACTTCAATGTATTCCGAAGCAGGTATCTGGACTTCAGTGTAACAGGCAGAGGTGTCAGCCGCAAAGGAACATTGGATTACGGGGATTGCGCAGCCCTGTTCAGAAACCTGCAGGCCCTTGATGCCAAACATGCCGGCGAATATGCAGACATTGCCCGCCGTTTCCTCACCCAGGAAGCATCGTATCAGCGTTCGGACAAGAATACAATGTATCATTGCTCAGACTATATGCTACACAACCGACAAAATTACGACTTTTCCGTGCGCACCTCTTCAACACGCACCAACAAGACCGAAAGCGGTAACGGTGAAAATCTATACGGGACCTATATGAGTGACGGCGCCACCAACATTCGCGTCAACGGCAATGAGTATGCCGACATCTTCCCCGTCTGGGAGTGGGACAGAATACCGGGAACCACCTTGCCTGCAGGCGAAAAACGCAATCCCGTTGACTGGGGAAGCAAAGGAACCTGCACATTCACAGGGGGAGTGTCCGATGGGAAATACGGTGTAATGACTTTCAAGATGGATGACTATGGTGTAAAAGCTCAAAAATCATGGTTTATGTTCGACAACGAAGTGGTTTGCTTAGGCAGTGAAATCGGTTCAAATGTTCCGACAGACATCGTTACCACTGTCAATCAATGCCATCTGGATGGAAATGTATGGATAAATACGGGAAAAGCGCTCCAGCAAGCAACCCAAGGAGAATTTGCTTTTGAGCAGGCTCCGCAATGGATCTGGCATGACAGCATCGCCTATCTCTTCCCTCAGGGAAACAATATAAAGCTAAAGATGGACAGACAAAAAGGCAACTGGGCAAAAATCAATTTCAATTATCCTGCTACGGAAATCAGCATGCCGATATTCAATCTGGTCATTAATCACGGACAATCTCCCCGAAACGCATCTTACGCATATATCGTTGTACCGGGAATCAACCATCCGGAAAAAATGAAAACATACTCCTGCCGTCATCTGAAAATAGAACGGAATGATACGGAAATACAAGCCGTCAATAATCGGAAATCGGGAATTCTGCAAATCGTATTCTTCAAGCCCGGCACTTTCGACAATGAAGAAATAAAGGTAAAGCCCTGAAGCCCTGTGTTGTACAAATAAAGAAAAGCAAAGGTAAGGTGACGGATATGCAGATTGCCGATCCGCAAAATCAAGAAAAGCTAAAGCCGGGAGTAGATGTGATAATCTTATAATAATAAGCATATAAAAAGTGGTTGTGTCAAAACGAACTCGCTGATATTCTTGTTTTGACACAACCACCGATTCGACCACCGAGTTTTCAAACTGAACCCGAATACCGATTATGAAAAATTTGCACATGGTCGAAAAGCAATAAAAAACCCACTAAAACTTGCGATTTTAGTGGGTTTTTATCGGTGTGTTGTGTTGGGCTACCTGGATTCGAACCAGGAATGACAGGACCAGAATCTGTAGTGTTACCATTACACCATAGCCCAATTGAGCATTTCATTTCTGTTTTGCGGTGCAAAGATACAAACTTTTCTTTAATCCAAAACATTTTTCGCTATTTTTTTCATTAAAATCTGATAAGATACCATGACACAAAGAATTATATACCTAAAAAAAAACAAAAAATGAAAGACTTTTCCCCTTTTGCGTGTTTGATATGATAAATCAACGTATATTTGTCGCCTGTTTAATATTAATAATGTGTAATGAACGAAGCTAAAAAATTAATTCAACAAATAACAGAAGGTATTCAAGATAAAAAAGGAAAAAAAATCGTCATAGCAGACCTTACCCGGATAGACGACACAATATGTAATTATTTTGTCATCTGTCAAGGAAACTCCCCAAGCCAAGTAAGCGCCATAGTGGAGTCCGTTAAAGACTTCACCCGCAAAGGAGCGAACAGCAAACCTTTTGCGATAGACGGTCTGCGCAATGCCGAGTGGGTAGCCATGGACTACTCTGATGTACTGGTTCACGTTTTCCAGCCGGAAGCGCGTGAATTCTATAACTTGGAACACTTATGGGCAGATGCCAAACTAACCCAAATCCCCGATCTCGATTAATTTAGACTTATGGACAATAACACCAATAAAAAGCCCACAAAAACCAATATGCCCAAGTTCAACTTGAACTGGTTGTATATGATTATAGCCATGATGTTGCTGGGACTGTACCTCACCAATGAAAGCGGTTCGGCCAGTAAAAACATCCCTTATGATGAATTTCAGGAGTATGTGCGCAACGGCTATATAAGCAAAGTGACCGGTTATGACGACAACTCCGTAGAGGCATACGTCAAGCCGCAATATGTGCCCAATGTATTCAAAGCAGATTCAAGCCGTGTGGGCAAGAATCCCCTGATTACAACAGAAGCTCCCTCACGCGAAAGCTTGGGCGACTTCCTGCAGAAAGAAAAGGACGAGACACGTTTCGACGGTTCTATCAGCTACGAAAAGAAACACAATTACTTCGGTGCAATCCTCTGGCAGATATTGCCGTTTGCATTTCTTATCGGCTTCTGGATATTCCTGTCCCGCCGTTGGAGCAGCGGTGGCGGCATGGGTGGCGGCAGCGGCATCTTCAGTGTCGGCAAATCCAAAGCCCAACTGTTTGAAAAGAACTCTCCGGTAAAGGTTACTTTCAAGGACGTTGCCGGACTTGCAGAGGCCAAGCAGGAAGTAGAGGAAATCGTAGAATTCCTGAAACAACCCCAGAAGTATACAGATCTGGGTGGTAAGATACCCAAGGGTGCATTGCTCGTAGGCCCTCCGGGAACGGGTAAGACCCTGCTTGCAAAGGCTGTGGCAGGAGAAGCCAACGTACCGTTCTTCTCACTGGCCGGTTCCGACTTTGTGGAAATGTTTGTCGGCGTAGGTGCTTCCCGCGTCCGCGACCTGTTCCGCCAAGCCAAAGAGAAAGCGCCTTGCATCGTATTCATCGATGAAATCGATGCCGTGGGACGCGCCCGTGGAAAAGCTGCCGCCATGGGCGGTAACGATGAACGCGAAAACACCTTGAACCAACTGCTGACGGAAATGGACGGATTCGGTTCCAACAGCGGTGTCATCATCCTTGCCGCAACCAACCGTGTGGATGTATTGGACAAGGCACTGCTGCGCGCCGGACGTTTCGACCGCCAGATACACGTCGACTTGCCCGACCTGAATGAACGTAAAGAAGTATTCGGCGTACACCTGCGCCCCATCAAGATAGACAATACGGTGGATGTAGAGTTACTGGCACGCCAGACTCCGGGATTCTCCGGCGCCGACATCGCCAATGTCTGCAACGAAGCCGCCCTGATTGCCGCCCGTCATGGAAAGAAATTTGTAGAGAAACAGGACTTCCTGGATGCGGTAGACCGTATCGTAGGCGGTCTGGAAAAGAAAACCAAAATCACAACCGAAGAAGAACGCCGTTCCATTGCCATACACGAGGCCGGACACGCCAGCATCTCCTGGCTGTTGGAATATGCCAACCCGCTGATTAAGGTAACCATCGTTCCACGCGGACGTGCTTTGGGAGCAGCCTGGTACCTGCCCGAAGAACGCCAGATTACCACAAAGGAACAGATGCTGGACGAGATGTGCGCCACTTTGGGCGGACGCGCCGCAGAAGATCTGTTCATCGGAAGAATCTCTACCGGCGCCATGAACGACCTTGAGCGTGTAACCAAGCAGGCATACGGCATGATTGCCTATTTGGGCATGAGCGACAAACTGCCGAATCTCTGTTATTACAATAACGACGAATACTCGTTCAACCGTCCGTACAGCGAGAAAACCGCCGAACTGATAGACGAAGAGGTGAAGCGTATGGTAAACGAACAGTACGAGCGTGCCAAGAAGATACTATCCGACAATAAAGAAGGGCACAACAAGCTGGCCCAACTGTTGATAGACAAGGAAGTAATCTTTGCAGAAGATGTGGAAGAAATCTTCGGCAAGCGTCCGTGGGCTTCCCGTTCCGAAGAGATTATCAGCGCAAGCAAAACTTCCAGGGAGCTGAAAGAAGCCGAAGAAAAAGAGGCTGCCAAGGCAAAGGAAGCGGAAAAAGAGGTAAAAGAAGAAGAAAGCCATAACACCGGCTCGAACAATTAAAACGAAAACACCTTGAAAAATAATTTCATACAACGTGCTGTTACAGGTGCATTATTTGTAGTTATACTGGTGGGCTGTATCCTTTACAGCCCCCTCTCATTCGGGATTCTATTCACTATCATCGGCGCATTGAGCGTACACGAGTTTGCCCATCTGGTAAACAGGAATGGCGGAGTCAGCATCAACAAGACGATTACCGCTTTAGGCGGAGCCTATCTGTTTCTTGCACTCATGGGATTCTGCACATCCGCCATCGATGCGCGCGTATTCCTTCCCTATCTGGGCTTATTGCTCTATTTGATGATTACGGAGTTATACCTGAAAAAGGAGAACCCCATCGGCAACTGGGCGTATGCAATGCTGAGCCAGCTATATGTAGCCTTGCCTTTCGCATTGCTGAATGTACTCGCTTTCCAGAATTCACCTGAAACGAGCAGCGTAACCTATAACCCCATCCTGCCGCTTTCCATATTCGTATTCATCTGGCTGAGCGATACGGGTGCTTACTGCGTGGGCTCTCTGATAGGAAAACATCGCCTGTTCGAGCGCATTTCGCCTAAGAAATCATGGGAAGGCAGCATAGGCGGCGCGGTTTTCTCCATCGCCTCATCCTTTGTATTTGCCCATTTCTTCCCATTCATGTCTACATGGCAATGGGCAGGACTGGCAGTCACCGTAGTGATTTTCGGCACCTGGGGCGACCTCACCGAATCGCTGATGAAGCGTCAACTGGGCATCAAGGATTCCGGCAACATTCTTCCGGGACACGGCGGAATGCTCGACCGGTTCGACAGCGCTCTCATGGCGATTCCCGCAGCGGTAGTCTACCTGTATGTAATGACAATGATTTGACGGAAATCTTAAACGAATATAGGCCAAAGGGCATAGAGGAAAGATACTGTAGCCTCTATGCCCTTTGGCCTATATATACGGTATAAGGAAACACTTATTTCAATTGCATCTCCGACAAATCAAGGTCCCGTATATTCTTCGTATTATCACCGGTAACCACCAGGTCGAACGTCAGTTCCACCTCGCCATTCTTTTCCGAATTAATTTTCAGCTTGATACCTTTGGTTTCAGAGGTCACGTTGAGACTGTTCAGATTATAGGACACCGCACCGGGCTTGCGCAACCCCGTCAAATCGTCATAGTCGTTATAGCGGAGAGCCAAATGTATATAACCGTCTTCTCCATACAACTCCGCATCATCTTGCGGACGTACCAGGCTGATACGATGTTTAGTGCCGGAAGGCAGATTCTGCATAAATATGATATTCATATATCCCCCGCTGATGCTTATATCGCCTTCAAATATCAGGACAGGGTCATTGCCGAACTCTTCCTCGGTCTCGGGAGTCAGCGTCTCGACCTCTTTCGTCAACACATCCTGCAAACTCAGGATCTTCACAGCATGGTCGTAACCGTCAAACTCATCGGACAAAGGATTGAACATGGTAATCACACGCTTTCCGTCAACCGGCTCGTACCACCACAAGTCTGTATTCACAGGCCAGAGCGTTCCCCACACATCACAGTCCAAATAAAAAGCATTGCCGGTAACACGCACCGTAGCCCACAGCGGCGGAGTGAAATCACCGATCGAATACCCTTCATCGTCATCACAGGAATGCAGTACCGGCATCACAGCCAGACAAACTGCCATAAATAACCAATGTAGCTTTCTCATAATCAAAGTTCTTTTGTTTATTTCTTTCTGTATAGAAAATACAAAAGCCGGGCATTTACTGCACCGGCTTTATTCCTTTTAACAAGAAATTAAATATCGTCCTACTTTTTAAAACGTTTCTTAAGCAAAGCCACCATTTCACGGGCTGCATGCACAGGTGCTCCCGCCTCGCCCAGGCGGGATGCCATATATTCGTAACCATCGAGCATCTGCCGGCGGTACGCCTCATCGCATAAGATACGTTGAAGCTCCGCACGTATCTGCTCCACCGTCATGGTATCGGCCACCAGTTCCTTCACCACCTCACGGTCGGCAATCAGGTTTACCAGAGAAATGTACCTGACTTTCAGTATATGCCGTTTCAGGAAAGCGATAACCTTCCCTATCGGCGTATGGTAGCACACCGCCTGCGGAACCCGGAACAATGCCGTTTCCAGCGTTGCCGTGCCCGAAGTAACCAATGCCGCTTCCGCATGCCGGAGTAAAGGATAAGTACGGTTAAAGATTATCTTCACGTCCGCATTGCCGACATATTCCTTATAATACTCCGGAGAGATACCCGGCGCTCCCGCCAGCACCAACTGATACTCCGGAAATGAAGCGGCCGCCCGAATCATATCCGGCAAATTATCCTTAATCTCCTGCTTGCGGCTGCCAGCCAGCAAGGCAATGACAGGCTTCGGCGAAAGGCCGTTGGCCCGTTTGAACTCATCCGCAGTTTCCGAATAAGCGGCTTGGAAGGCAGTGACTTCATCCACCGTCGGATTGCCTACATAATGTATGGGATAATGGTGCTTGCCCTCGAAGAACTCCACCTCGAACGGAAGAATGGAGAAGAGTTCGTCCACATCCCGTTTGATATTCCGGATACGGTGCTCTTTCCAGGCCCATATCTTGGGAGAAATATAATAGAACACCGGTATTTGCGTACGGGCATGGACAAACTTGGCGATATTCAGGTTGAACCCCGGATAATCCACCAAAATAAGAACATCCGGCTGCCAGGCTGCAATGTCTTCCTTGCAACGCTTCATATTGGCAAAGATGGTACGCAGGTGCAACAAGACGGGAATGAAGCCCATATACGCCAGTTCCTTATAATGCTTCACCAACGTTCCGCCCACAGCCGCCATCAGGTCACCGCCGAAGAAGCGGAACTCGGCCTGCGGGTCTTCCGCCTTCAAGGCAGTCATCAGGTGCGATGCATGCAGGTCGCCCGAGGCCTCGCCCACAATCAGATAATACTTCATAAGCGCCTATGTTTCAATATCCTGTAAATCCGTCAGAACCAGGTCTTCAATTCGTCCATCAGGCCATAGGCGGTTACATCCACCGTGGTCGGAGTCACCGCTACATAACCGTTGGCAAGCGCCCAATGGTCGCTCTTTTCATTCTCCTTTTCCGACTCCTCAAACTCTCCGGTCAGCCAATAGTAGTGCGCATCGCCTCTGTGGGCGAAGTTCTCCCACTCGTTGGTCCACTGTCCTTTTGCTTGTTCGCAGATTTTCACCCCTTTCAACTCTTTGGTATCGGGGAAGTTGACATTGAGGCAGGTCAACGGCGGCAAGCCTTTTTCCAGAACCTTGCGGGCAATCTCGCGGATATACTCTCCCGCCGGCTCAAAATCGGCGTCCGGCATGTGGTTGCACAGTGAAAAGCCGATAGAGGGAACACCTTTCAGGCAGCCTTCGATAACCACCCCCATTGTTCCGGAATAATGCACATTGACCGAGGAGTTATCGCCGTGATTAATGCCGCCCACCACAAGGTCGGGTTTGCGGTCGAGCACCGTATGGAATGCCAGCTTGACGCAATCGGCGGGCGTACCGGAACACTTATAGACCGTCAGTCCTACATCCTTGCGAATCAACTGATAATGAATCGGTTCCGTCACGGTAAGCGCACACGCATTACCCGAACGCGGCGCATCCGGCGCCATTACCACAATCTCCCCCAGCGGACGGAGGAACTTTATCAACTCGCTGATTCCTTTCGCAATGATACCGTCGTCATTGGAAATCAATATCAAAGGTCTCTGATTTTCCATATTTCTTTTTAATTTTGCTACAAATTTAGCAAAAGAGAACCACATATTAACCACCAATACACAAAAAGATATGTTAGACGTCTTTCTCATTCTGATGGGTATCCTCTGCCTGATAACGGGACTGGCAGGCTGTTTCCTGCCCGTAATTCCCGGTCCGCCCGTGGCCTATGCCGGTTTGTTGCTGCTGCACTTCACCGACAAGGTGCAGTACTCTGCCACCCAACTGTTGCTGTGGCTGCTGATTGTCGTCATCGTACAGGTGCTCGACTATTTCGTCCCCATGCTGGGCAGCAAATACAGCGGCGGAACGCGCTGGGGAACACGCGGATGCCTTGCCGGAACCCTCATCGGGCTGTTCTTCATGCCCTGGGGCATTGTACTCGGCCCGTTTTTAGGGGCTTTTATCGGCGAACTTTTCGGCGGCAGGGAAACCCGGCAGGCTCTGAAGTCGGGACTGGGCTCCCTGTTCGGCTTCCTCTTCGGCACGGTACTGAAATGCGTGTTGTGCGGATACTTCGCATGGGAGTTTGCATCGGCACTGCTTTAACATAAGTTTATCCCCATTAAACTTCAGGTTTAATCCTAATGAACCCGAAGTTTAATAGGAATAAACTCCGAGTTTAATTCGGACAAACTATTGTAAACTCCGGAGAAACGGCACGCATTTCCCCGGACACGGCAGCCGCGGCAGCTTATCACCGGAACATCCCGCCGCCCGCCATCTCATTGCTTTAGAAATCTTAATCTTCTGCAAGTGAGACAAAAAAGCTGTTCCTTTTCAAGATAAATACGTATATTTGCCCCACTAATCAGGAAAAAGAGTGCCTGAGACACACGTCTTCAGGCAACGGAACGGTAAAGGCATCCGGGAGTTATTAACAAAAAGGGTGACTTATCAACCGTTTTTGCAATCTTTCTCTTTTTTAGTAGGTGCTATACGGAATTATCACTTATTTCGCTGCCAATAAACATTGAAATTATGGGAAAAATAATTGCTTTGGCAAATCAAAAAGGTGGTGTAGGAAAAACAACAACAACCATAAACCTCGCAGCTTCTCTCGCCACACTTGAAAAGAAAGTGCTTGTCGTAGACGCAGACCCGCAGGCAAATGCCTCGTCAGGGTTGGGCGTAGACATCAAGCAGGCAGAATGTACTATCTATGAATGTATTATAGACCGCGCCGATGTGCGCGACGCTATCCACGACACGGAGATTGATACATTGAAAGTTATTTCCTCCCACATCAACCTGGTAGGCGCCGAAATAGAAATGCTCAATCTTAAAAACCGGGAAAAGATACTGAAAGAGGTACTCGCCCCGCTACGGGAAGAGTTTGATTATATCCTGATAGACTGCTCACCGTCGTTAGGATTGATTACAATCAACGCGCTCACGGCCGCCGACTCGGTTATCATTCCCGTACAGGCCGAATACTTTGCACTGGAAGGCATCAGCAAATTGCTGAACACCATCAAAATCATCAAGTCCAAGCTGAACCCCGCACTCGAAATCGAGGGATTCCTGCTGACCATGTATGACTCGCGGCTGCGCCAGGCCAACCAGATATACGACGAGGTGAAACGCCACTTCCAGGAACTGGTGTTCAACACCGTCATCCAGCGCAATGTAAAACTGAGCGAAGCCCCCAGCTACGGACTCCCCACAATCCTGTACGATGCGGACTCCACCGGAGCCAAAAACCACATCGCACTGGCAAAAGAGTTAATCAGCCACAACGAGGACTAACCGCCCGCATGGCAAACATAGTAAACAGTAAATCGTAAAACAGAAAAGAATAGATGGTACAGAAAAGAAATGCATTAGGACGTGGGCTGGACGCCCTGCTCTCCATGGATGAGGTGCAAACCGAAGGCTCTTCCTCTATCAATGAAATAGAATTGTCGAAGATTGCCGTCAACCCCAATCAGCCCCGCCGCGAGTTCGACCAGACAGCGTTGCAGGAGCTTGCCGATTCTATTGCAGAGATTGGTATCATCCAGCCTATCACCCTGCGTAAGCTGTCCGATGATGAATACCAGATTATTGCCGGTGAACGCCGCTTCCGCGCCTCGCAAATGGCAGGGCTGACGAGCATCCCCGCCTATATCCGCACGGCCGACGACGAGAATGTCATGGAAATGGCACTCATCGAAAACATACAGCGCGAGGACCTGAACTCCGTGGAAATAGCGCTTGCCTACCAGCACCTGCTGGAACAATACGGACTGACGCAGGAACGCCTCAGCGAACGCATAGGCAAGAAGCGTACCACCATTGCCAACTACCTGCGCCTGCTGAAACTGCCGGCTCCCGTCCAGATGGGATTGCAAAACAAGCAGATAGACATGGGGCACGCCCGTGCACTGGTAACGCTGGGAGACCCCAAACTGCAAGTGAAGATTTTTGAAGAGATACTCGAACAAGGTTATTCCGTACGCAAAGTAGAGGAAATCGTGAAATCCCTGAGCGAAGGAGAAGCCGTGAAAAGCGGCGGCCGCAAGATAGCCCCCAAGCGCGCCAAACTGCCCGAAGAGTTCAATATGCTGAAGCAGCAGCTTTCCAGTTTCTTCAGCACCAAAGTACAGTTGACCTGCTCCGAAAAAGGCAAAGGAAAAATCAGTATCCCGTTCAGTAACGAAGAAGAACTGGAACGTATCATCGGTATTCTCGATACGCTGAAAAAATAAATGACAAAGAAGAGAAGAATATATCAAATCAGTATCGCCCTGCTGCTTTGCCTGATGCAGACGGCAGGGATTGCTATGTATGGTCAGAGCCGTCCGCGTGCCGCTGCAAAGAGGATACACAGGTTGCAGGCAGACTCTCTTGCCGCCGTACGGCAAGCAGCGCGGATGCAGGCCAACAGCCTGAACCGGACTATGGAAGAAGTGCCGCCTCTCCAGGCCGTTGCCCCGGCAGACAGCATTGCCACTGCCGACAGCATTGCCGCCGAGAACAAGAAAAAGCTGCTGGAAATGACTTCCGCTCCCGTCCTGAAAGAATCGGAAGTGCCGGCAGACAGCCTCAAAAAAGAAATCGATCAGAAAATATGGGTTCCCAACCCTACAAAAGCCACCTGGCTGGCGCTCGTAATTCCCGGCGGCGGACAAATCTACAACCGGAAATACTGGAAATTGCCCATATTCTACGGCGGCTTTGCCGGATGTGCCTATGCCTTGACGTGGAACAGCAAAATGTACAAGGACTACTCCACCGCATATAAAGACGCGATGAACGGCAATATGCAGTCCAGCAGCATCACCGACCTGCTGCCGCCCGGATACAAGATTTCCGAAACCCAGTTGAAAGAGCTGTTGCGCAAGCGCAAGGACACCTATCGCAGATACCGCGATTTAAGTATCTTCGCCTTCATCGGAGTATACCTGCTGTCCGTCATCGATGCCTATGTGGATGCCGAACTGTCCAATTTCGACATCACCCCCGACCTCAGCATGAAAGTGGAGCCAGCTGTCATCGACAACCGGATAAACAACTCCTCCAACCGCTCCGTGGGGTTGCAGTGCAGTTTCCGATTTTAAAAACAAATAAACAGATTTATCCATGACAAATAAACCTACATATATGAAAAGAATAATCGCGGGTTCCTCACTTCTGTTCAGCATACTGCTGGCAACTCCGCAAGCATACGCCCAAGAAAGCGTAGATGTCATTATCCGCGAAAACGGAACGGAACGGCGGGAAGTCATCGACCTGCCCAAGAGCATGACCTACCCTGTAGACAGCCTGCTCAGCGACTGGAAAGCCAAGAACTACATAGATTTAGGAAAGGATTGCAGCACCTCTACCGTCAATCCCCAATTCAGCGATTCCGTATACATCGACCGGCTCTCGCGCATGCCGACCATTATGGAGATGCCCTATAACGAGATTGTACGCAAATTCATCGACATGTATACCGGACGCCTCCGCAACCAGGTGGCTTTCATGCTGAGTGCCTGCAACTTCTACATGCCCATTTTCGAAGAGGCGCTCGACACTTACGGGCTGCCGCTGGAACTGAAATATCTGCCGATTATCGAGTCTGCGCTTAATCCCTCGGCCGTATCCCGTGCCGGAGCCTCCGGCCTGTGGCAGTTCATGCTGAACACCGGCAAGATATACGGCCTGGAAAGCAACAGCCTTGTGGACGAACGCCGCGACCCGATTAAGGCTACCTGGGCCGCCGCACGCTACCTGAAAGATATGTATGCCATCTACCAGGACTGGAACCTGGTAATCGCCGCCTACAACTGCGGCCCCGGCACCATCAACAAAGCCATCCGGCGCGCAGGCGGCAAAACGGATTATTGGGAAATATACAACTATCTGCCCAAAGAAACACGCGGATACGTACCCGCTTTTATAGCCGCCAACTACGTAATGACGTACTACTGCAAGCACAATATCTGCCCGATGGAAACCAATATTCCGGACGCCACAGATACCATACAGGTGAACCGCAACCTGCATTTCGAACAAATCACGGATGTTTGCGGCATCGGAATGGATGAGGTCAAAAGCCTGAATCCCCAGTACAAGAAGAATATCATTCCGGGAGACAGCAAGCCTCAGACACTCCGTCTGCCTATAAACTACATCAGCACTTTCATCGACAGCCAAGACACGATTTACGCCCACCGCAGTGCGGAACTGTTTAAAAACCGCAGAACTGTTTCCGTGGCCAATACCCGCAGCACAGCACGTAGCAGCAAAGGGAAAAGTTCTTCACAGGGCGACGTCACCTACCACAGAATACGCAATGGGGAAACCCTGTCGACCATCGCCCGCAAATATGGCGTCACCGTCAACCAGATAAAAAGCTGGAACGGATTGAGAAGCACCAGAATCAATGCGGGAAAGAGGCTGAAGATTTACAAATAAAAACATAAATGCTTGTCCGGTGTTGAAAATTGCTTATTTTTGCAAAAAGTGAAGAAGAAAGGAGAAACAGTATATGGAAGAGAGCGTAAGCCAGAAGGAGAAAGAGAGAGCCGAAGAAGCAATGATTGAACAGGCATTCCAGGAACTGTTGAACGATTACTTGGCAACCAAACACCGCAAGCGTGTCGAAATAATAACCAAGGCATTCAATTTTGCCAATCAGGCACATAAGGGAATCAAACGCCGCTCGGGCGAACCGTATATCATGCACCCCATCGCCGTAGCGAAGATTGTGTGCAATGAGATAGGGCTGGGGTCTACTTCCATCTGCGCCGCCCTGCTGCACGATGTGGTGGAAGACACCGATTACACCGTCGAGGATATCGAAAACATCTTCGGCCCCAAAATCGCCCAAATCGTTGACGGACTGACCAAAATTTCGGGCGGCATCTTCGGCGACCGCGCCTCGGCGCAGGCAGAGAACTTCAAGAAACTGCTGCTTACCATGTCCGACGACATCCGCGTTATCCTCATAAAGATAGCCGACCGGCTGCACAATATGCGCACACTCGGTTCCATGCTGCCCAACAAGCAGTTCAAGATAGCCGGTGAAACATTGTATATCTATGCACCGCTTGCCAACCGGCTGGGGCTGTACAAGATAAAGACGGAACTGGAAAACCTGAGCTTCCGTTACGAGCATCCGGAAGAATACCGCGAGATAGAAAAGAAACTTGAAGCGACAGCCGTAGAACGCGACAAGGTTTTCAAAGAGTTCACCGCTCCGATACGTGCCCAACTGGATAAAATGGGATTGAAATACCGTATCCTTGCCCGCATCAAATCCATCTATTCCATTTGGAACAAGATGCAGACAAAGCATGTGCCGTTCGAGGAAATCTACGACCTGCTTGCCGTACGTATCATCTTCGAGCCCCGTAACATGGAAGAAGAGCTGAATGACTGCTTCAATATATACGTATCCATATCCAAAATATACAAACCGCATCCCGACCGCCTGCGCGACTGGGTGAGCCACCCGAAAGCCAACGGCTATCAGGCCCTGCACGTCACCCTCATGGGCAATAACGGGCAATGGATCGAAGTCCAGATTCGCAGTGAACGTATGAACGACGTTGCCGAACAGGGATTCGCCGCACATTGGAAGTATAAGGAAGGCGGCGGCAGCGAGGATGAGGGCGAGCTGGACAAATGGTTGCGTACCATCAAGGAGATACTCGATGACCCCCAACCGGATGCCATTGATTTTCTGGATACAATCAAGCTGAACCTGTTTGCTTCGGAAATCTTTGTGTTTACTCCGAAAGGCGAAATCAAGACCATGCCGCAGAACTCCACAGCACTGGACTTTGCCTTCTCCCTGCACACCGACATCGGCAGCCATTGCATCGGCGCCAAAGTAAACCACAAGCTTGTTCCCCTCAGCCATAAGTTGCAGAGCGGCGACCAGGTAGAGGTTCTTACATCCAAATCGCAACGCGTGCAACCGGAATGGGAAGCTTATGCCACTACCGCCCGTGCCCGTGCCAAAATCGCATCCATCCTGCGCAAAGAAGCGAAAGCACATCAGAAAGAGGGCGAGGCAATCCTTGCAGACTTTCTCAGGAACGAGGATATACGCATGGATGACTCCGCAATAGACAAGCTCACCCGCCTGCACAATTTCCATACCCGCGACGAGCTGTTCGTTGCCGTGGGCAGCAAGAAACTCGTATTGGGTGATGCGGACCGGAACGCCTTCAAGGAAAAACAAAGCACCAACTGGAAGAAATTCCTGACTTTCTCGTTCGGCAATAAAGACAACAAAGACACGAAGGAGCAGTCCGAAGAGAAAGTTCCGCAAGAAAAAATCAATACCAAGCAGATATTGAAACTGACGGAAGAGACCATCCAGAAGAACTATATCATGGCCGACTGCTGCCACCCCATCCCCGGCGACGATGTATTGGGATATATAGACGAGCAGAACCGGATAATCATACACAAACGCCAATGTCCGGTAGCCGCACGCCTCAAGAGCAGCTATGGCAACCGTATCATCGCCACCGAATGGGACACCCACAAGGAGTTGTCATTCCTCGTGACGATTTATCTGAAAGGTATCGACAGTATGGGATTGCTGAACGAAGTAACGCAGGTCATCTCCCGCCAGCTGAATGTCAATATTCGCAAGCTGACGATTGAAACCACCGACGGTATTTTTGAAGGTAAGATACAACTTTACGTACACGATGTGGACGATGTACGCAGCATCTGCGACAACCTGAAACAGATACAGAACATCAAACAGGTGACAAGAATAGAAGGATAACCCCTATCCGGGCTGTTCCTTCATAAGATTCTCTTTCAATGCCTCTACATCCTCATAAGTAAAGGCATCGAGGGATTCTTTCATACCGATAAGTTCTTCACGGATACTTTTCAGCCGCTCTACGATTTCAAAATTCCGGAGAGTGGCTTCCTTATTGTCTTTCATGCGCTGGCGTGCGCCGGGCAGCGTCATGCCGCGCTCCTTGACCAGATGATAAATCAACTTCACCGTTTCAATATCTTCCTTACGGTATTGGCGTATCCCCCGCCCTCCCTTCTTCGGTCTGAGCTGCGGAAACTCCTTCTCCCAGAAACGCAGCAGCGATTCGTTGACATCGAACATTCTGGCAACCTCGCTGATGGAGTAATATAGTTTCAGTTCTTTATCGGTATTCAGCATAACAGCCTGTCAGTTAAACATTCATAATCCGCTAATCCATCATTTTTCCATGATTTGCCGCAATCTGTATCATACGGTCGTAGTCTTCGGCACTTAAATCCATAAAGTAATAATTCACAGGATTTACGACCTGCCCTTTCACATGCACTTCGTAGTGCAGGTGAGGTCCTGTACTTTTGCCGGTACTTCCAACCGCACCGATAACCTCGCCCCGCACCACCCGTTTGCCGAGTTTGGTACGGAATCCCTGCAAGTGGGCATACCACGTCTGGTAACCGAAGCCATGATCCACGATGATAAGATTTCCATAACCGGTTTCCCATCCCATTTTAACAACAGTGCCGTCACCGGTTGCATATACATCCGTTCCCGGATGGGCCGAAAAGTCCATGCCGGCATGAAAACGGGTAGTTCCGTAAATAGGGTCGATGCGCGTTCCATAACCGGAAGCGGTCTTGCGCAAATCCTTATTGGAAATGGGCTGAATGGCAGGGATGCAACGCAGCATTTCATCATGGTTCTTGCACATCTCCACCACATCATCGAACGAACGGGACTGGATATAAAGCTGCTTCGTGAGCATATCCATTTTCTGCGTAGTATTCACCACCAAATCGGAATTGGCCATATCCATCAGATGTTCGTAACGGTTTGTACCGCCGTATCCTGCCTTACGGATAGCCGAGGGAATAGGGTCGGCCTGGAATATTACGCGATACAGGTTATCGTCGCGTTGCTGCACATCCTGCAATACTCCCATAGCCTCGTCCATTCTCCGCGAAAGGACGTTATACTGCACCTGAAGCCGGCTGTTTTCTTTCCGCAGTTCCTTCTCGGACGGCGAACCGAAAATCAGCAACAGTACGATAAAGCCGCCGGCTCCCAACCCCATACCGAAAAACAACCGGCGCAATATGCTCAACGCCCGTTGCCGGACGGTAGGATAAATTCGGTCGTAAGTCTGTGTCCGCGGATTATAAATGTAGTAAACTTTGCGCATCGAGAGTAAATATTTCATTATCAATGCGGCAAAAATACGAAAAACAAGCTATCTTTGCACAGTTTTTTCAAGAATTATAAGATTTATGATTTATGATTTATGATTTCATAGAAAGATGGGTCATAGAATGCGTAAGTCATAAATCGCAAGCTGTAAATCGGAAATCATAAATCATAAATAAGAAGTATGTTGACTGCAAATGAAATCAGAGACTCGTTCAAGAGTTTCTTCGAAAGTAAAGGTCACCAGATTGTGCCTTCGGCTCCTATGGTGATTAAGGACGACCCCACGCTGATGTTTACCAACGCGGGTATGAACCAGTTTAAAGATATTATTTTGGGTAACCATCCGGCGAAATACCAAAGAGTCGCGGACTCGCAAAAATGTTTGCGTGTAAGCGGAAAGCATAATGACCTGGAAGAAGTAGGACACGATACGTACCACCACACCATGTTTGAAATGCTCGGCAACTGGTCCTTCGGTGATTACTTCAAAAAAGAAGCAATCAACTGGGCATGGGAATACCTGGTAGAAGTACTGAAACTGAATCCGGAACATCTCTATGCAACCGTATTTGAAGGAAGTCCCGAAGAAGGATTGAGCCGTGACGACGAAGCTGCTTCTTATTGGGAACAGTTCTTGCCAAAGGATCACATCATCAACGGTAACAAACACGACAACTTCTGGGAAATGGGTGATACAGGACCTTGCGGACCCTGTTCCGAAATTCATATCGACCTCCGTCCTGCTGAAGAACGTGCAAAAATCTCAATTACCAGTGCATTGGCGTTCAAACAAAAAAGCTTGGATGACTTCAGCCTTATTTAAAGATGGGTTTGAGAACTGTGCAATTCCTGAATATAAACAGTATTGTTTCGCCCAAAACATACAATTCAAAATACTTCTTCTACTTGATAATGCTCCAGGACATCCAATTTATTTAGACGACTTCTGTGAAAACGTTAAGGTAGTGTTTTTACCCCCAAACACTACATCTCTTATACAGCCAATGGATCAGGGAGTAATTTTACATTCAAAATGTATTATTTACGAAGAACTTTTGGAGAAATCCTTAAAATAATTGATGGAAATGATAAACCTGATATGAAAATTGTTTTGAAAAATTATAATATTTTGATGGCTGTTAAAAATATAGGTGTGTCTTGGGATGAAATAAAAAATTCTTGCATGAAAGGAAGTTGGCGAAAATTATGGCCAGAATACGTAAATACAGATGTGATTAACCCTTTGACGACCAGAACTGAACCGCTATGAAATCTTAATTTTTTCTTGCATAATCGTGTTTAGAGACCCCATATTACTATACAAATATGATCTCAGATATATTGATATATATCGCTATATATCTAAAAAATCATGGGACATATATGTCCCATTGGTCTTCAAAGGTAATTTTTTATAACGAGTTTTTAGCAATATATTAAGGCACTATTTGTCGTTCTGACAGCTATTAGAATGGAAAAATATTTAATTTAGATTCTGAGGACCTTACATTTTAAGAGGAAAGATGAGTCGGCTTCACATATATAACCTATAAACGTTCTAGGTATGAATCAGTAGCCTCTATAGAATGAAATAGTGATGTAAGTATTTCGAATCCTACTATACGATTGATCTAGAGAAATGCACAAAAGGAACTATCTAAATAACGTCGATGGTATACATAGCTGACATATACCGAGTTTTAAGATTATTAGATTAATTTTACATTATTTACTAATGACGAACAGATATGTCGAAGTAATGCAGCATACTACTGTACCTAGAAAATTATTACATCATATATTATGTGTATATTGCTTTCACATATTCTCTATAATACAAAAATTTAATCAATATAGCAGTCAAATAATATTTAGAAATTAATTAGAATATTTTATATCGATGTGATGCCAAAACTTGCTTCGTTTTTTATACCGATACTGAGAAACTTGAAGTTAGAATTGGCCTTAACTAGAAGGCTTTCAAATTTATTTTGATAATTCTTTGACCGGTAGTTAAAGAAAACATTCATTAAAGCTTTAGAACTATTCGTGTTAATCACTCATAATGTTAAATATCAATAGCTTACCTATTTTCACTACAATGGAGTTACTATCGTAAGGATTGATAGTCGACCAGTACAGATTTTTAAAAACAATTTAGATCGTAATGATTGTAATTATAAAAATATGCGGAATTGTATATGCAGTTTTTATTATAAAAATTATAAAGTTATATTTCTTCGCCACTTAAAATTATATTCCTTTTGTAGCAAAGATGGTATAGGAAATCGAAGATCAGTTACATGTCTTATAAACAAGTACGGTATTGTTTATAAGACAAAAACACATAATTTCTTCTAAGCTAGTTATTTTAAATAAGTCTTAAAAACTGATTTATCTAAATCAAAACATAAAGTTTATGTGCAAATATAATAGTTTCTTATTTATATAGACCAATTTGGGAGATAACATTCCTAAATGTTCTTAACCGATGTTATTTATCAAGTATGTGAACATAAATTTCTGATCAGGACAATTAGTGAACTTTTTATTTATATTGGATTCCGAACCAGACCTAAATATATATAATATATAGAAGAAATAGTATGTATAAATGATCTCCTAGTTATCTGAGACTTGTTCTTATGAATTTCAGTTCTGAATACTATAAAAAATATATGGCATAAAAAATTACTCTTGACGACCAATGGGACAAATATGTCCCATTTCTAAAATCTCGTTTTACAATAACTCAAGATTCCTATAACTTTATTTAAAGTTAACATTAATAAAATCACAATAAACATCCTCAACAAGTTTTAGACTCCTAGCTATATATATAGACGAACTACGCTGACGCAAAAATACATCAAAAAAGAGTAAACATTTTTCATCTTTAGATGTATTTAAAAATTAGTAAAAAAATATTTTTAAATATTATATACCGATTTTTCAAAAGCCGCAATATTTCTTATTTATTAAATCTATAAATCACTAAAATCGGCCAAAAACTTTAGAATATATAGTCTAAAAACACGTATGGGACAAAAACGTCCCATTGGTCGTCAAAGGGTTAATATACAAAATTTGAGAAATTTTCTATATAAATACAAAATTTAACAAAATG
>ERZ791852.426-NODE-426-length-32293-cov-5.152336_pt1 | contig 32293 bp, 22 predicted proteins | sample MGYA00510287_ERZ791852 | MGnify/ENA primary metagenome ERZ791852 (study PRJEB30046, sample SAMN00715257) | human gut metagenome | study: EMG produced TPA metagenomics assembly of the A metagenome-wide association study of gut microbiota in type 2... | reverse complement strand
CGTCGTGTGCGCCTTCGCCCGCAAAGGAGGCAAAACCCTCAAGCGCAACGGCAAGGAGTACGAACGACTCTCGGACCACGTGGGATTGATCCCGGTGGTGATCGTCTCCCCGGCCGACACGATGCTCATCAGCGATGCCGCCGACGAACGCCGCCGCTACCTGAACGGTTTTATCTCCCAGTTGGACCGTGCTTATCTGCAGGCTCTGGTACGCTACAACGCCGTATTGGGCGAACGCAACCGCCTGCTCAAAATCTCGCGGGACGAACAGATGCTCTGCATATACGACCGTCAGCTGGTCGAACAGGGAGGCATCATCCACCGCAAACGCAGCGAAATCGCAGCTCTGCTCGAACCCGAAGTCGCCCGATACTACCGCCACCTCTCCAGCGACCGCGAACAGGTGACGCTCGAATACCGCTCGGAGCTGAACGACACCCCCTTCGAAGAGTTGCTGCTCAAGTCCCGGGAAAAGGATTTCGTCAACGGATTCACCACTGCGGGCATCCACCGCGACGACCTGGTACTCCACATCGGCGGCTATCCCCTGCGCAAATACGGTTCGCAGGGACAGCAAAAATCGTTTCTGATCGCTCTCAAACTCGCCCAATATGCCCTGGTCGCCCAAGCCAAAGGGGAAAAACCGATCCTGCTGCTGGACGACCTCTTCGACAAACTCGACGCCGGGCGGGTCGAACAGCTCATCCGGCTGGTCGGGGACGACGGTTTCGGACAGATCTTCATCACCGACTGCAACCCGACGCGTCTGCGCACCATTCTGGACAAAACAGGTGACGACTACTCGCTCTTCACGGTCGAAAACGGAGGAATCGTGCGATGAAACGAAGCAAGACGGTCACCGTCGGCGAACTGCTCGACGAATTTTTCCAGCGTCCTTACGTCGCCGCCAAAGTCGCCGAAGGACGGCTGCGCGACACCTGGCGCGAGATCGTCGGTCCGGCAGCCGACGCCGAAACCACCGAGCTGCGGCTCGAAAATCACATTCTGCACGTCCGCATCCGCTCGAGCATTCTGCGCAACGAACTTTTCTACCAGCGCGAAGCCTTGGGCGCCGAAATCAACCGCCGCTCGAAAATCCGACTGGTCAATGCGGTCATCATCCGGTGAAATTCATCTTTTTTCTTCGTGGCGGCTCTACAATTCTCGGCAGATATTGGCATTATTCAAAGAAAAAATGTATTTTTGCACGTTAGAAGCGAAAATTCAAACTAAAACTGCATATTTCTATGACAAAGCAAAACGAGCAGGAAGCACTCGGCACAGCGATGAATAAAACCGAGATGTTTTTCGAGAAAAACAGCAAATCGATGATCATCGCGCTGCTGGCCCTCTTCGTACTCGCCGCAGCCATCTTCGGCTATCGACAGTTGATCTCACAGCCCCGCGAGCGTAAGGCGGCCGAGATGATCGCTCAGGCCCAGTACCGGTTCGAATCGACCACGCCCGAATACCAGCTGGCTCTCGAAGGCGATGCCAACGGCCCCGGCTTCCTCGATGTCATCGACCAGTACGGTTCCACGCGTGCGGGCAACCTGGCCAAGCACTATGCCGGCATCTGCTACCTGCGTTTAGGCGACTTGGACAACGCGGCCACCTACCTGGCAAAATACAAACCGGCCAAAGGCATTCCCGCAGAGATCGTCAATGCCCAGAACATAGGTCTGCAGGGCGATATCGCCGTCGAGAAGGGCGATTATGCCGCAGCGATCAAACTGTTCGAGAAGGCAGCCAAGGTTTCGGACAACAACCTGACGGCCCCGATGTACCTGCGTAAAGCGGCTCTGGCAGCCAATGCCATGGGCAACAAAGAGCAGGCGCTCGGATTCGCCCAGCGGATTCAAAACGAATTCCCTGCATCGGCCGAAGCACAGAATGCAGAAAAACTGATGGGCACGATCCAGCAATAACGCGAAACACCCGAATCCAAGCATGTCAACCAAGCATCACAACCTTTCGCAGTTGGACGCCCCGCTGCCGTCGGCAGCCGATATGAAGTTCGGCATCGTCGTAGCGGAGTGGAACCGGGAAATCACGGAAGCCCTGCTCGAGGGAGCGGTCCAAACCCTCCGCAGCGCCGGATGCAGCGACCTGAATATTCAGATCAAATATGTCCCCGGCACTTTCGAGCTGACTCTCGGTACCCAGTTTTTCGCCGAATATACGGACGTGGATGCGGTGATCGCTCTGGGCTGCGTCGTTCAGGGTGAAACCCGCCATTTCGATTTCATCTGCCAGGGCGTGACACAGGGTATCACCCAGTTGCAGATACAGTGGAATATGCCTGTAGCATTCGGTATCCTGACGGTGAACGACCAGCAACAGGCATTCGACCGGGCGGGCGGAAAATACGGAAACAAGGGCAATGAAGCGGCAGCGGCGGCCATTCAGATGGTCAAGCTGCAAACCGACATGGAAGCTGCATCGCCCAATACGGTTCCCGACCGTAAAAACATCAATTAAGCGAATTTTTCTTGTATAAAAGTATTTTTCCGATTCAGCCGGACTTGTAAAGAAGTCCGGCTGAATTTTTTATGAAATCGGACGTTTGAATAAGCGAAGACCGCGATTACCACCTATTCTATGCTGAATGAAATATTGGAATCCCTCTCAGATTTATTGTGAATATGCCTTAAACAAGCTATTAAAATCGTCGAAGGAATAGTAACCCGATAGGCCGGCGAAGCAAAATCCAAAGCCATCCAAGCAGCAGTAATCGCCCATGCAATAGGACCTAACGGGACCATAACAACTCGCCCACTCGCATATCGTATCACCAACCTTACTCCCATATGACTAAGCCAACTACTGAAAGACATCAAAATGAGCTCCGTCATTTGATCCGGGTAATGAGTAAATTCTTCCACATATTTTTTCATCTCTTCTACCGACTGTTCTCCGGAAGCATTTTGTTTTGCAATCTGCTCCAACATTTTATCTGCGACAGTCTTAAGAAGCGCGGCTTCCATTATTTCGACTGTATCAGTATCACTTTTAGCAATACCGACTGTTTTGCACACATCTTTCAGTATCTCTCGGTACGGGACTCCATGCCCCCGTATTATATTGGCAATCGTATTTCCTCCGAAACGTTGGTATTCGTCCACGATTTCAGGCAACAGTTTCTTCATGTCGTGCGGATAATACACGGCATACGATGCTCTTGCAGACAACCTCTCCGTATAACGCTTCTTATGATCCTTAGGATCAAAGACTAAAACATCCGCTAACAATCTCAATTGTTCATTACTGCAGTCTGTCAGAAAAGATAAATCACTATTATTCATAATTTAGCAATACGTCTCACCGACTCCTATAAGAAAACTCTATACAAAAAAGAAAGTGTGGAGTCGTTCGTTTATCTGGCAGGAGGCTCTGGTAAGCCCAAGTACAAATAAACAATACCCCACACCGAATAGTCTATATCTGGATAATGATATATAACTACGCACGGTGATGAGTGTCGTATTGCCTATCCTTGTACTTTGAAATTTACCAGATTTACAAATCATCGGTGTTAAATGAAAACAAGAACTAAATAAGTGCAAATAAATACACTAATTTACAGTGTATTATATGGAGTTTGATGTTTTCTGTTATTTTCATTCTTTTCAGATGATTGGTTCTTTTTCGGTACATTTTTGTTTCTTGTTTGTTCCTCAGTCTCGGCTTTTATTTGTAGTTTTGCAGCAGATATAACGAGCAAAAGAGGAGGGAATATGCCACGAGTAAAAAAGCCTGCAAAAGTCAAAGAACCTGTCCGTTTGCGGATGAAAGAACTGGCCAATGGAAACAAGAGTCTGTATCTGGATATATACCGGAATGGCAAACGGGCATACGAGTATCTGAAGCTGTACCTTATTCCCGAAACAGATCATAATGCCCGTAGACAGAATCAAGCGACAATGGCTGCCGCCAATGCCATCAAATCGAAGCGCATTATCCAACTTACCAATGGCGAGGCCGGAATCGAACAGAGGGAAAGAGTTTTTCTTTTAGACTGGATGGAGACCTACAAAGAGAATCAGGCGAAGCGTGGTAAAAAGGATGGGAACCAAATCATGGTAACTATCCGTATACTGAAAGATTTTGCGGGTGAAAGCATGACAATGGATCAGATCGACAAGACGTTCTGCCAAGAGTATATCGACTATCTGCTGACGGAGTATCGCCCCAAAGGGAAACGGGTGTCTAACTTTACGCTTCACACTTACTACCGTATTCTGAACGGAGCTTTGAATGCCGCCGTTCGTGCGGATATTATCAAGTCCAACCCATTTACAAAGATCAACAACTCGGATAAGATACGCTTGCCGGAGAGCAAACGCTCGTATATGACCATCGAGGAGGTTCGGGCACTGATTGCTACTCCGATGAAGAATGAGGCCGTAAAACAGGCTTATTTGTTCTCCTGCTTCTGTGGATTGCGAATAAGCGACATTATCGGTTTGAAATGGAAAGATGTCTTTGTGGACAGAGGTCAATATCGCCTTGCTGTGTCCATGCAGAAAACCAAAGAGCCGATTTATTTGCCGCTTTCACCAGAAGCGTTAAAGTGGATGCCGAAGCGAGGAGACAAGATGGCGGAAGACCACGTCTTCGACTTACCGAATCCAACGATGATAAATCTGCTGCTCAAACCTTGGGCAAAAGCGGCCGGCATAGACAAACGTTTCTCATTTCACACCGCCCGTCACACGTTTGCGACGATGATGCTGACGCTTGGCGCCGACCTCTATACCACCTCGAAGTTGCTCGGTCATGCCGACGTGAAGATGACACAGGTATACGCCAAAATCGTCAATCAGAAAAAGGACAATGCAGTCAATCTGGTGAACGGGTTGTTCGACTGAAACACGAACGGTACTTTGCGCCGGAGCGGGTATATATATTTTAGTTTACTTTAGTATCTATATATAAGGGATAAAAACTAAAGTAAACCGTTTTCATGAAGAAATAGATAGAGACTACCGATCTCTGTTTGTAGAAAGAATATGCCACTGGACAAAATGTCCAGTGGCATATTCTTAGTCCCCCTTTTTGTGATTATGAGGTTTGAGGGACGGTGTGTTACCTGGCGTTTCTTTATTGTCTCGTTGACGCCTGTCTGGTTTTCCTGTGGATTTTGCAATCCTTTTTGGTCCTGGTTTAATTCCCATAGTTCTTCTATTTTTAAGTTTCTTAAAAGAGGGCAACTACCGTACCAATAAATAGTTGGCATATATCGACATGAGATTTTGGCAGATTAATGTCAGTTTGGCACCATTTGACTTTGCATTGAGTTAAAATTTCATGTCCTACATTGAGCAACACGGCTGCCTCTGCTTGCAGATTGTATGGCACTTTTCCCACAGTCAAATGACTGTAGGGGTATTAGGCTCCCCCTTCCCTTTGTTTTGTGGCACACGGGCAAGCCCGGACACAATCTGCTTTGGCAGAAGTATGGTTCAAAAAAGAGTACAGGCATTTGTCATAAATCCACAAAATCTAATTCACAAATATTGTGAGAGAAGGTCATTTCTAAGTGTTAAAATTCCCATAAAGATCCATGGCGATTGAATAATTTTCAATATCTTTGTTTGTAATCCCAGTTTGTAACAGGAATGAAAGAGATTAACCGGCTGAGAATTATTCTTGCGGAAAAGAATAAAACAGGGAAATGGCTGGCGGAACAGTTGGGCAAAGACCCTTCGACCATATCGAAGTGGTGTTCCAACTCGTCGCAACCGCAACTGGATACGGTGATTCGTATTGCAGAGTTGCTGGAAGTGGATATTAAGGAATTGATAAACAGATAATATATGGCAAGAGAACAGGAGCGTGCGGAACTCCACCGCACGATCTGGCAGATAGCTAACGACCTGCGGGGAAGTGTCGATGGCTGGGATTTCAAAAATTACGTCTTGGGGATGTTGTTTTACCGCTTCATCTCCGAGAATATTACCGCTTTTATCAATGCGGAAGAGCACCGGGAACGCGGACTTTGATTATGCTGAATGTTCGGACGAGCAGGCCGAGTTCGGACGAGAAGTGACCGTGCAGGAGCGGGGTTTCTACATCCTTCCGTCGCAGCTCTTCGGCAATGTGCGCAAACGTGCCGCGGCAGACCCCAATCTGAACGAAACGCTGAATAATATCTTCCATGCTATCGAAAATTCGGCCAAGAGTGCAGCAAGCGAGGATGACATGAAAGGCCTGTTTGCCGACATCGATGTAAACAGCAATAAACTCGGAGCAACTGTGCAGAAACGCAATGAGACGTTGGTGAAGATTCTCGATAAAATCGGCGACATGAAACTCGGCAATCTGGCAGATAATCAAATCGACACCTTCGGCGACGCCTACGAGTTTCTGATGACGATGTATGCCAGCAATGCGGGAAAATCGGGCGGCGAGTTCTTCACGCCACAGGAGGTTTCCGAACTCCTTGCCCGTATTACGCTCGTCGGGAAAAAACAGGTGAACAAAGTGTACGATCCGGCCTGCGGCAGCGGTTCGCTGCTGCTGAAATTCGCCAAAGTGCTCGGAAAGGAGAATGTGCGTCAGGGGTTCTATGGGCAGGAGATCAATATTACGACCTACAATCTTTGCCGTATCAACATGTTCCTGCACGATATCAACTACGAAAAGTTCGATATTGCATTGGGCGATACGTTGCTTGCCCCGAAACACTGGGACGATGAACCGTTCGAGTGCATCGTCTCCAATCCACCTTACTCGATCAAATGGGCCGGGGATGAAAATCCGTTGCTGATTAACGACCCGCGGTTCTCGCCTGCGGGTATTCTGGCCCCGAAAAGCAAAGCCGACCTTGCCTTTACGATGCACATGCTTTCGTGGCTGGCGACCAACGGCACGGCGGCTATCGTCGAGTTTCCCGGTGTACTCTACCGTGGCGGAGCCGAACAGAAAATCCGCAAATACCTGATCGACAACAACTACATCGACACCGTCATTCAGTTGCCGGCCAACCTTTTCTTTGGCGTCGGCATTGCTACCTGCATTATCGTGCTGAAGAAGAGCAAAAAGGACAATGCGACACTCTTTATCGATGCCTCGGGCGAGTTTATCCACGAGGGGAACAAGAACAAACTCTCCGACGCCAATATCGCACGGATTCTCGAAGCATTCGTCGCCCGCAAGGATGATGCGCATTTTGCCCGTCTGGTCGAAAACGACAAGATTGCCGGGAATGATTACAACATCTCGGTTTCGTCATACGTCGAACAGCCCGATACGCGCGAGGAGGTGGATATAGAGGCGCTGAACCTGCGTATTGCAGAGATTGTCGCACGTCAAAACGTGCTGCGCACGGCTATCGACGCGATTGTGGCTACATTGTAAAAACGGTATGAGTATGAGCAATAAAGAGATAACTATCCGCAGTTCGGCCGCAGAATACCTGACTTTCGTAGCGGCCACGGGTGAAAACCCCTCCCGCGTGGAACTCCGGTATGAGGATGAAAACATTTGGCTGACCCAACGCATGATGGCGGAGCTGTATGGCGTGGATGTACGTACCATCAACGAGCATATCCGGAAAATTTACGACGACAACGAATTGTCCGAGCCGGCAACTGTCCGGAATTTCCGGATAGTTCAAACCGAAGGCAGCCGTGAGGTCTGCCGCGAAGTGAAACATTATAGTCTCCAGATGATTATCTCCGTGGGCTTCAAGGTCAATAACGAGCGTGCTGTACAGTTCCGCAAGTGGGCGAATGCGGTTGTCAAGGACTATACCATACAGGGATGGGTGATGGACGATGAGCGGCTGAAACGGGGCGGTACGGTGCTTACGAAAGACTATTTCGAGAAGCAGTTGGAGCGCATCCGAGAGATTCGTCTGTCGGAACGTCGTTTTTACCAGAAGATTACGGACATTTACGCTACGGCCATCGATTACGATCCGACGGCAAAGGCCACTCAGCGCTTTTTCGCTGCGGTACAGAACAAGATGCATTACAGCGTGCATGGGCACACGGCGGCGGAGTTGATCTATCAGCGCGCCGATGCCGACAAGGAGCACATGGGGCTGACGACATGGGAGGGTGCGCCGACGGGCAAGATCCACAAATACGACGTGAAGGTTGCCAAAAACTACCTCACGGAAGAGGAGTTGCAGACGCTTGGCCGCATTGTTTCGGCCTACCTCGATCTGGCGGAGATACAAGCCATGCGCCATATCCCCATGACGATGGAGGACTGGGAGAAACGGCTGAACGGCTTTTTGTCGCTGATGGATCGGGAGGTGCTTGCCAATGCCGGCCGCATCTCGGCAGAGCTGGCCCAAGCCCATGCCGAAAGCGAATGGGAGAAATATCGCATTGTTCAGGATCGTCTCTATACGAGCGATTTCGACCGCTTCGTGCAACTGGAGGAGCGTGCAGCCGACAAGGAGAAAGGAGGTGAGCAATGAGCCGTATCGAGGAGATGATCCGGGAGTTGTGTCCCAATGGAGTGGAATACAAAAAATTGGGGGATATATTAAATTACGAACATCCCACAAAATATATTGTTAAAAGTACCGAATATGATAATTCATATTCAATACCTGTATTGACAGCAGGACAAACCTTTATATTAGGATATACCAATGAAGATGAAGGAATTTATGAGGCAAGTAAGGATCATCCTACAATTATATTTGATGATTTTACAACCTCATTTCATTGGGTTGATTTTAATTTTAAGATTAAAAGTTCTGCAATGAAAATGCTTCGTCCTAAAACATCAAATGTTTCTTTTAGGTATATTTATTATGCAATGCGATGCATTAGGTTTGAGGCTGTTGATCATACAAGGCATTGGATTTCAAAATATTCACAATTTGAGGTTCCTGTTCCTCCTCTTGCGATTCAGAACGAAATCGTAAATATCCTCGATAAGTTTACGGAACTGGAGGCGGAACTGGAGGCGGAACTGGAGGCGGAACTGGAGGCACGGCGGAAGCAGTATGAATACTATCGCAATAAGTTGTTGAATTTCAGCGAATTTACCCCCCCCCAAGAAGGCGAGGTGAAATGGCTGGCAATGAGTGAAATATTTGAAATTAAAAATGGATACACACCTTCCAAGGCAAAGCCGGAATATTGGACGAATGGTACGATCCCTTGGTTTCGCATGGAAGATATACGTACAAATGGACGGATATTGGAAGATTCGATACAACATATCACTCCCGAAGCTGTAAAGGGCGGTCGATTGTTCCCTGCTAACTCGATTATTTTAGCGACGACGGCGACAATCGGCGAACACGCTTTGATAATTGCTGATTCGCTGGCAAATCAGCGATTTACGAATTTGTCAATTCGTAAATCGCTTGCCGATGAATTGGATATGAAGTTTTTCTTTTATTATATGTTCATTGTCGATGAATGGTGTAAAAACAATACGAATACATCCGGGTTTGAATCGGTCGATATGGTTAAATTCAAAAAGCTACAGATTCCCATTCCTCCAATGAAAGAGCAGCAGCGTATCGTTGCCATCCTCGATAAATTCGAGACGTTGGTAAACGATATTTCGGAAGGACTGCCCGCCGAGATTGCCGCCCGCCGGCAGCAATATGAATATTATAGAGATAAACTACTGACCTTTAAGCGCAAAGAAGATGCAAAAATACAACCTTGTTGCTGAAAATCCCGAAAGTACGGTCGTCAGTGACTACCGGGCAGAATGCCGCACGGAAAAAGAGTACCAGTCGGAGGCCGATCTTGAACGGGCATTTATCAAACTGCTGACCGAACAGGCATACGATTACCTGCCGATTCATACCGAAACTGAGTTGATTGCCAACCTGCGCCGTCAGTTGGAGAAACTCAATCATTATACGTTTACGGATGCCGAGTGGTCGCGTTTCTTTACGGGTTGTCTTGCCAACAAGAACAGTGGAATTGTAGAGAAGACCGCCATCATTCAGGAAGACCATGTGCAATTGCTGACGCGCGACGACGGAACAGTCAAGAATATCTACCTGCTCGACAAGGTCAATATCCACAACAATTCGCTCCAGGTCATCAACCAATACGAAGTTGATGGCGGAATACGCTCCAATCGTTACGATGTTACCATATTGGTGAACGGCCTGCCGTTGGTGCACATCGAACTGAAACGTCGAGGTGTCGATATCAAGGAGGCTTTCAATCAGATCGACCGCTACCAGCGGGAGAGTTTCTGGGCAGGCAGCGGATTGTTCGAGTATGTCCAGATATTCGTCATATCGAACGGAACCTACACCAAGTATTACAGCAATACCACGCGCCAAAGCCATATCAAGGAGGCCGCCTCCGGCGGAAACCGCTCCAAAAGTCGGCAAACGAGCAACAGCTTTGAGTTCACCTCGTGGTGGGCAGATGCCAACAACCGGCCGATTACCGACCTGGTGGGTTTCGGCCGCACATTCTTTGCCAAGCATACGTTGCTCAATCTGCTGACCCGATACTGCGTATTTACCTCCGACCGGATGCTGCTCGTCATGCGTCCCTATCAGGTTGTAGCGACGGAACGCATCTTGAATAAAATCAACGTGGCCAACAGTTACAAACGCTACGGTACGGTAGAAGGCGGCGGGTATGTTTGGCATACGACGGGCAGCGGCAAAACCCTTACGTCGTTCAAAACGGCACAGTTGGCGAGCAAATTGCCTTACATCGACAAGGTGCTGTTTGTGGTCGACCGCAAGGACCTCGACTACCAGACGATGCGCGAGTATGACAAGTTTGAGCGAGGGGCAGCCAACAGCAATACGAGTACGGCGATTCTGAAACGTCAGTTGGAAGACCCGGCGGCGAAGATCATCATCACGACCATTCAGAAACTTTCGGTCTTTATCGGCCGTCATGCGGAACATCCGGTCTTCCAGCAAAAAATCGTCATCATTTTCGATGAGTGCCACCGTTCGCAGTTCGGCGACATGCATACGGCCATCATCCGAAAATTCAAACGTTATTTCCTGTTCGGGTTCACGGGTACGCCGATATTCGCCAAAAATACCGTAAGCGGAGGAAAGCCCAACTTGCGGACAACGGCACAGGCTTTCGGAGACCAGTTGCATACCTACACGATTGTCAATGCCATCAATGACAAGAACGTATTGCCGTTCCGCATCGAGTACGTCCGTACCGTCAAGGAGAAAGAGGAGATTGAGAATTCGATGGTCTGGGACATTGCCCGTGAAGAGGCATTGGCCGACAAACGGCGTATTGCCAATATCGTTGCCTACATTCTCCAACATTTCAATCAAAAGACGAAACGCACGGCAAAATCTTATGAATTCCATGCTGTGACAAACATCGGCGAGGTGGCTTCAGCCGGTCGTCGCAATAAGGTCGAAGAGGTAAAACAACGAACACGTCTGACGGGTTTCAATTCGATTTTCGCTGTCTCTTCCATTGATACGGCCAAGATGTACTATGCCGAGTTCAAACGTCAGATGGAGGAGCTGCCGAGTGACCGGCGGCTGAAAGTGGCGACGATATACAGTTTCGGCGTCAACGAGAATTCGGACGATTTTATCATGGATGAGAATCCGGAAGATACGAGTGGCTTGGATCAGAGTTCCCGCGATTTCCTCGAAAGCGCCATCGAGGATTACAATGCGATGTTTGCTACCTCATACGATACGTCGAGCGATAAATTCCAGAATTACTACAAAGATGTATCCCTGCGGATGAAGAATCGGGAGCTGGATTTGCTGATTGTCGTCAATATGTTCCTGACGGGTTTTGATGCAACGACACTCAATACGTTGTGGGTCGACAAGAATCTGCGGATGCACGGGCTGTTGCAGGCCTATTCGCGTACAAACCGTATCCTGAACTCGATCAAGACCTTTGGCAATATTATATGTTTTCGCAATCTCGAAAAGGCGACCAACGAGAGTATCGCTCTTTTTGGAGATAAAGAGGCTGCGGGTATCGTGTTGCTCAAAACCTTCGATGAATATTATGACGGCTACACGCAGAATGACAAGGAGGTTCGCGGTTATGCGGATTTAGTCAACGAACTGCAGATGAAGTATCCAGCCGGAGAGCAGATTGTCGGAGAACAGAACAAAAAGAGTTTCGTGCGATTATATGGGGCAATTCTGAAACTGCGGAATATACTCTCGACATTCGATGCTTTTGCCGGACGTGAAATATTGACCGAACGCGATGTGCAGGATTATCACAGTGCATATATTGACCTGTACAATGAGTTCCGACCTCAGAAGCATGAAGCGGAGCAAATCAACGAGGATTTGGTTTTCGAGATGGAGCTAATCAAGCAGGTAGAGGTCAATATCGACTATATTCTGTCGTTGATTCGCAAGTACCACGAAGAGCACTTGCAGGATAAGGAGATTATTGTAACGATTCGTAGGGCAATCGACTCAAGTGTTGACCTGCGTAACAAAAAGGAGCTGATAGAACGGTTTATCGAATCTCTGACGCCGGAATCAGAGGTGGATGGGGCCTGGCAGGCTTATGTTGAAGAGCAGCGTCGTGCCGAGTTGGATCGGATTATCGTTGATGAGAACCTGAACTGTGACGAGGCTTACAAGTTCATGGATAACGCCTTTCGCGACGGTTTTGTACAAACGACAGGCACAGCGATAACAAAGGTTCTGCCACCTGTATCCCGTTTCACCCCTACGGGAGACCGAACAAAGAAACGCGAAACCGTCATTGAGAAACTGACTGCGTTTTTCAATCGATTTTGGGATATAATGTCATCAAAAACAGAAGAATAATAAAGATATGGGACTTTTTTCAGAAAGATATGGTTACACCAAACCCGCCGATGTAATCATTAGAGAACGGATTACTCCGGAAATACAAAATGCAATTTGTTCATGCTATGATAAATTGCCCAATTTCTTCATTGATTCGGGATTGTACAGATATAATGATGATCCTTATATGCAGATGGAGCAATATTTATGGACTTATTTTTTGAATAATAGAGAAAGTAATTTCTATGAAGGGAGATTCCATCATACGGTTGCTACTCAGTATATAGAGGATGAAAGTAAACCGTGGTTCCGAAAATTAGATCTAATTGAAGTCTCGATAAAATATTTATATGCTTATGATGTTAAACGAAGTAGAGCATGTCCTGTTGCAAATAGCTTTGTGCGTCAATTAAATTTTGAGTTTGAACGCTTGAATTTTGCCTACCGTGTCGTTGGTCAGGAGATTGTCGAGATGACATCGCAAAGTGAGATTGCCGCGATAGAGGACGCCTTAGCAAATAGTTCTCATAATATCAAGATGCACCTTAGCAGAGCTTTAGAATTATATGCACAGCGCCCGGATGGAGACTATCGTAATTCAATTAAGGAGTCAATATCGGCAGTAGAAGCATTTTGTAGAGAAAAGACAGGAGAAAATACATTAGGCAAGGCATTGAATCGAATGGAAGCCAATGGAATTGTTTTTCCCCAATTGTTGAAGGTCGCTTTTGATAAATTATATGCATATACAAACCAACCGGATACCGGTATCCGGCATGCTTTGATGGATAATGAAGGGGCGTACACTCCAGCATCAGAGGAAGCGTTATTTATGCTTGTTTCGTGCTCTGCTTTTTTAAATTATCTATGTAAAAAAATCAATTGATATGGATAAATTTAAATGGGAATTACTTATAGAATGTTTCTTTTTAGGAGTCTGTACAGCAAGTTTTGTATGGTTGTTATTTTGTGATATCAATGTCCATCGAAAAAATAATTGGGCTGCAATGTTAAATAGAATTTTAATGTGGATACCTCGATTATGGTATCCTTTGATTCTGATTCTTTCTACCATTTATGTCTGCTGCAATTTTTCGGATTGTCTTAATTTTCAACTTTTCTCTGATTTTCAAGGTGATAATCTGATATTTATTGTTTGTTTATTATTGTGGATTTTGCCATTATTTGACAAGTTCGAAATATTTGGCGCAAATTTTAAATTGCGATGGCAGAATGAAGTGTCACAAAAGGCTGCGGATGAGGCGATTAGGATGCAAGGTGCAAATGGCGCAGAACAATTAGAAAACATGATTAATGAACAGGAGGGCAAAGGACATGTGGAATAATAAGCCAATACAGCAAGTTATCGACCAAGGGTTAAAATTGTTACAAAGCAATCAAGTGACAGATTCGACATATCAAATCTGGGTTGAATATTCAAAGTCCATGTTGAATATTGCAACAAATAATCCGACAATATATTCCAATTATTTATCGGTTATTTTGGCCGCTTCTAATCCCAGTATGCAACCCAGTCAGCGGTTAAGTATGTGTTTACAATATTTAATAAATATTCAGCCAATCATATAACGCTATAAAATGCAGGGGGCTTAAAATACTGATAGCAGCGAAAAGAAAAAATACAAACTTTACTTTATGCCCATCTTATATATATTCATTAAAGTAAAGTCAAACAAAGGGAAAACAGATGGCTGCGCCAAAACTTATTGGTTACAGCCATTTTCTTTTGGCTGCATTGTTGAACAAGCTGAATAAATTCAGTTTACTTTAGTCTATTAGCTCTATATATAAGCTAAACCAAAGTAAACTATATTTAGATAAGCATATTTGCTTGTCAGTATGCCGATGGCTATTACGGTAAAAGCGGTTTTGGTTGCCAATAAAAGGGAAGCACAGGCTGAAGAGAGATCGGGAGTTTTTCTTTTTTGGCTGCAAGTATGTTTATCAATAAATGTCTCTTAGAGTAGAGAGAATAACTGCTCACAGTAAAGCATGGACTCCTTGTGCAAACAAGTGAAGGGAATGAAACCTAATGAAAATGGAAAAGGCTTGAATTTGCTTTAATTGATTGTTTTGTTTCTGTGTTGTTTCTTAATCAGAGGGTTGAAAATATTAGAATACTGATTATAAATAAATTGTATGTGTAAAACTCTTGTTAATTTCAAATTTGCCAGATTTCCTGCCAAGGATTAGCGAAACACTTTCACTAAACTAATATGTCGCCGCCCATACGGGCAGGCAGGGCAAAGTTAGAAAATGTTTTTCAAATACGAACACCACGCGGGGTATTGTACGGACAAATTTCGCACGAAAGTTCCGGAAAATCAAGATTGACCCGACGAAAAGTTTATCGTTATTTGGGAACATATACACCTGAATTCAGAAACGGGAGAAGCGATAAAAAAACACGGGACGATGCCCGTAAAGAAGAACTCAAAAAGACGACCGAAGAACAGCGTAGGAAATCTATACTAAAGAAATACAGGGAACCACGAAAACAACGACCGGAAAAACGGGATGCAGGGGGGGGGAAATCCAATGCCGCTTATCCGGTGACAAACAGTAAGTATTTATACTACTTTTCACGAAAAGAATCCGGGAGGTTTGAACATCCCGACAATTATTTTTACTTTTGTGGAGTACTGAAACGCATAATCTTAAAATCAAATAACAAACTCGTATGGTAGATATTTTTGAACGCCTCGAAAAGAATGCCGGAGGCCCTATCGGTATGTACATGGGTTATGCCCACGGGTATTTCGCATTCCCCAAACTCGAAGGAGAAATCGGTCCCCACATGACCTTTCGGGGACAGAAGATGCTGAACTGGAGCCTGAACAACTACCTGGGCCTGGCCAATCACCCCGAAGTGCGCGAAGCCGACGCCAAAGGTGCCGCCGAATTCGGCATGGCAGCCCCGATGGGCGCCCGCATGATGAGCGGTCAGACCAAATACCATGAACAGTTGGAGCGCGAACTGGCAGAGTTCGTCGGCAAACCCGACGCCTTCCTGCTGAACTTCGGCTATCAGGGCATGATCTCGATCATCGACTGCCTGCTCACCCCGCGTGATGTGGTGGTCTATGACGCCGAGGCACACGCCTGCATCATCGACGGCCTGCGCATGCACAAGGGCAAGCGTTTCGTATATGGCCATAACGACATGGCGTCGCTGCGCCTGCAACTCAAGCACGCTACGGAACTGGCGGAGCAGCAGAACGGCGGCGTACTCGTCATCACCGAAGGCGTATTCGGCATGAAGGGCGACCTGGGCAAACTGGACGAGATCGTGGCGATGAAGAAAGATTTCAACTTCCGCCTGCTGGTCGATGACGCCCACGGCTTCGGCACGATGGGTCCCCACGGACGGGGCACGGCCGCTCACTTCGGCGTCGTGGACGGTGTGGATGTGCTGTTCAACACCTTCGCCAAGTCGATGGCCGGCATCGGAGCCTTCGTCTGCGGTCCCCGCTGGCTTATCAACCTGCTGCGCTACAACATGCGTTCGCAGCTCTACGCCAAGTCGCTCCCGATGCCGATGGTCATCGGCGCGCTGAAGCGTCTGGATCTGATCCGCAAGCACCCCGAATACCAGGAGAAGCTCTGGGAAATCACCCGTGCCCTGCAAGGCGGACTGAAGGAGAACGGATTCGAGATCGGTGTAACCCAGTCGCCCGTAACTCCCGTCTATATGAAAGGCGGCATCCCCGAAGCGACCAACCTGATCGTCGATCTGCGCGAGAAACACAACCTCTTCTGCTCGGTAGTGGTCTATCCGGTGATCCCGAAAGGCGAAATCATCCTGCGCCTGATCCCGACGGCAGCCCACACGCTCGACGACGTGAAGTTCACGATCGAGGCGTTCAAAGCCATCCGCGACAAGCTCGAAAGCGGCTTCTACCGCGACAAACCGATGCCGATGAAAGCCGACGAAGGATTTTCGGTGCGTTAAACCGCCCTGTCCCATAAAAAAATCCCCGCTGTAAAAACAGCGGGGATTTTTCACGAATACGAATATCTACCTGACAAAAGCGCTTCGCCTTTAGTTCTTGAAGGTCAGGCCATCGGCGTCAGCATTGATGACGATCGGATGCTCGCGATTGACATCGCCCGCCAAAATCCGCTTCGACAGATCGTTCACCACATAACGCTGAATCGTACGCTTGACGGGACGTGCGCCATACAACGGATCGTAACCTATGCGGGCGATCCACTCTTTCGCCTTCTTCGTATAGTCGAGCTCGATGTTGTTTTCCTTCAACAGTTTGCGGACTATATTCATCTGAATATCGACGATCCGCCCGATATCTTCGTGCGTCAGCGGCTCGAACATCACGATCTCGTCGATACGGTTCAGGAACTCGGGCTTGAGCTGCATCTTCAACTGCTCGATCACCTCCAGACGCGTCTTTTCGACCACTTCCGGCGAAATTTTATTGCCGTCGAAAGCCGGAGCGAAATTCTCCTGAATGACCTGTGCCCCCATGTTGGAGGTCATGATGATAATCGTATTGCGGAAATCGACCGTACGCCCCTTGTTATCGGTCAGCCGTCCGTCGTCGAGCACCTGCAACAGGATGTTGAACACGTCGGGATGCGCCTTCTCGATCTCATCGAGCAGCACGACCGAATAAGGCTTGCGCCGCACAGCCTCGGTCAGTTGTCCGCCCTCGTCGTAACCGACATATCCCGGAGGCGCACCGACCAGACGCGATACGCTGTGACGCTCCTGGTACTCGCTCATGTCGATACGGGTCAGCATGTTGTCGTCGTTGAAGAGGAACTCGGCCAGCGCCTTCGCCAGCTCGGTCTTACCTACACCCGTCGTACCCAGGAAGATGAACGAGCCGATCGGCTTGCGGGGATCGTTCAGTCCGGCCCGCGAACGGCGCACGGCATCCGACACAGCGGCAATGGCCAAATCCTGACCGACTACGCGGCGATGCAACTCCTCCTCCATGTGGAGCAGCTTCTCACGCTCGGAAGCCAGCATACGCGAAACGGGAATCCCCGTCCAGCGGGATACCACCTCGGCCACATCCTCGGCATCGACCTCCTCCTTGATCATCGCCCCGCTGGCCGAAGCCGCACGGAATTCGTCCTGAAGAGCCGCGATCTGCTTCTCGGCCTCCTGAATCTTGCCGTAACGAATCTCGGCCACACGGCCGTAATCGCCCTGCCGTTCGGCCTGCTGAGCCTCGATCTTCAGGTGTTCGATCCGGTCCTTGTTCTCCTGGATCTTCTTCAGCACGTCCCGTTCGCCTTCCCACTTGGCACGAAGCTCGGCGCGTTTGGCCCCCAGCTCCTCGATCTCATGGGTCAGTTGCTCGACACGCTCCTTGTCGTTCTCGCGGCGGATCGCCTCGCGCTCGATCTCGAGCTGACGTACCCGGCGATCCAGCACATCGATCTCCTCCGGCACGGAGTTCATCTCCAGGCGGAGTTTCGAAGCCGCCTCGTCGATCAGGTCGATCGCCTTATCGGGCAGGAAACGGGAGGTGATGTAGCGCTGCGAAAGTTCGACGGCCGCAACGATCGCCTCGTCCTTGATCCGCACCTGATGGTGGTTCTCGTAACGATCCTTCAGTCCGCGCAGGATCGAAATCGCATCCTCGGCCGTCGGTTCATCGACCATGACTTTCTGAAAACGACGCTCGAGCGCCTTGTCCTGCTCGAAATATTTCTGGAACTCGTCGAGCGTCGTAGCACCGATCGTACGCAGCTCACCGCGCGCCAGGGCCGGTTTGAGAATATTGGCGGCATCCATCGCACCCGACGACTTGCCGGCTCCGACCAGCGTATGAATTTCGTCGATGAAGAGCAATATCTCGCCCTCGCTGGCGGTCACCTCCTGCACGACGGCCTTCAGACGCTCCTCGAACTCACCCTGGTACTTGGCCCCGGCGATCAGGGCGCCCATGTCGAGCGAATAGATCACCTTCGAGCGCAGGTTCTCCGGCACGTCCCCGTTCACGATCCGGTGGGCGATACCCTCTGCAATGGCCGTCTTACCCACGCCGGGTTCTCCGACCAGCATCGGATTGTTTTTGGTACGGCGCGAAAGAATCTGCAATACACGGCGAATCTCCTCATCGCGGCCGATGACCGGGTCGAGCTTGCCGCTGCGGGCCATCTCGTTCAGATTGATCGCATACTTGCCCAGGGCATCGAACTCCTGCGACGCCGTCTGCGAATCGACGGTCGCCCCCTTGCGGAACACCCGAATCGCCTCGAGCAACTCCTTTTCAGTCGCCCCGGCGCCTTTCAGCAGATCGGCGGCAGTACCCCGCTCGGCGATCAGTCCCAGCAGCAGATGCTCTACCGAAGCGTACTTGTCCCCGAAATTCTTGGTAAAATCGACGGCACGCTGGATTACTTTGGTCGTATCCTGCGAAAAGAACTGTTCGCCGCCTCCCGAAACATGGGGCAGCCCCCGCACGGCCCGCTCCACTTCGCCGCGCAGTCCCCGCACGTTTACGCCGACACGCCCCAGCAGAAATACCGACAGCGAATCGTCCTCGCGCACGAGCACATTGAGCAGGTGCAGCGGTTCGACAGCCTGATTGCCCTGCTCCCTGGCAAGAGACACCGCAGCCTGCAGCGCCTCTTGCGCCTTAATAGTTAAAGAATTAATGTTCATAGTGCATTATATTATTTTCAATTCATTTCTTTGCCTTACCTATCGCAAAATATCTGCCAAGTCTGCAACTTCTGCCATCCTGTCCGATTTTGTCATATCCCGGACGATATCGTAATGACAAAATGGCTACCTTTGCAGGACAAAACCAAATTATCTAATCAGACAGAATGAAAAAACTTATCCTCGCCATTACGGCATCGCTCTGCATCGCGACTCTGATCTCTTCATGCAACAACCTGGGCATCAGCGCTCCGAAAATGGATTCCGACGAAGCGACGCAACTCATCGTCGAAACTCTCGAAAAGAATATCAACTTCGACGAGTGGAAAATATATGAAATCCGCTGGATGGAGGCGGACGAGCTGGAGAATAACCTGACAGTTTTATTCGTCGAAATGGTAAACAAGGCCGGCGACTGTTTCTCGCAGACCTTCACGCTCTCCGGTCCCGGCAAAGGCAACATCTCCGACCTGAACGAAGCAGGCGGGCTGAGCGGGAAACTCGATTTCGAAAAAGTCAAAGGCCTGACTCCGGCCTCGATCAACGTCGAAGCCATCCGCAAACAGTACGAAGAGGCCAAAGCCATGATCCCCGAAAACTATACGTTCAAGAGCATCGGCGACTACCTGATTCAGGAAACGGTTCCTTCGGGCAACGAATTCCTCGACCGAAATAAAACGTTCGGCGAAGTGAAAGCAGAGTTCAGTATGAACATAACCGAAAACGGCAAGGAGATCGTCGAAAGCGCCGGCAAGAAATCGGTCCAGTATTACGAAGTCACCTTCAATGTGCTGCCCGACGGATCGGTTCAGATGGAAGAGTAAGGCGACCTGCGGCGACACACTGCGAAAGACGGGAGTTTCGGCTTCCGTCTTTCTTTATTCTTGAGGCATACTCGCACCGAAGCGAGTCACCTGCGAAAATTACCGAACAGATCGCCGGTGCGGGAAACGGATTTTCGAAAACGATACACCGCGCTTCATTCCGCATATTCCACCCGACAAAGTGCAAATAAATTTGGCGCAGCACCCGGCTTTCACTATCTTTGCAGAAGATAGGAAGCGCCTCGGAAATCTTCGAAAATAAATTTTCCCGATTTCGCCCGGCTTTCACTATCTTTGTTCCGCCATGAGTGATTTTATCGTCAGCGCACGCAAATACCGCCCCGCCACTTTCTCTTCGGTCGTGGGGCAGAAGCACATTACCTCGACCCTGAAGAACGCGATCGAACGCGGCCAACTGGCCCACGCCTACCTCTTCTGCGGGCCGCGCGGCGTGGGCAAGACGACCTGCGCCCGCATCTTCGCCAAGGCGATCAACTGTCTGCATCCCGAAGGGGCCGAAGCCTGCAACACGTGCGAATCGTGCCGCAGCTTCAACGACGGGCGCTCGCTCAACATCCACGAGCTAGACGCCGCGTCGAACAACTCGGTCGAGGACATCCGCTCGCTCATCGAACAGGTGCGCATCATCCCGCAGGTGGGACGCTACTCGGTCTTCATCATCGACGAGGTCCACATGCTCTCGGCGGCCGCCTTCAACGCCTTCCTCAAGACGCTCGAGGAGCCGCCCGCACACGCCATCTTCATCCTGGCGACCACCGAAAAACACAAGATCATCCCTACGATCCTCTCCCGCTGCCAGATCTACGACTTCAACCGCATCCGCGTCGAGGACTCCGTGGAATACCTCAAATACATCGCCTCGCAGGAGGGAATCACCGCCGACGACGAGTCGCTCAACCTGATCGCACAGAAAGCCGACGGCGGCATGCGCGACGCCCTGTCGATGTTCGACAAGGCCGTTTCGTTCTGCGGGCAGGAACTCCGCTATCAGGAGGTGGCCCAGACGCTCAACGTATTGGACTACGACACCTACTTCAGCATGACCGAAACGCTCCTGTCGGGCAACTATGTCGAGGCGCTGCTCTCTTTCGACAACGTGCTCGCGCGGGGATTCTCCGGCCAGACTTTCATGGCAGGACTCAACCGCCACCTGCGCGACCTGCTGGTGGCCCGCAACGAGCCTTCGCTCCGGCTGCTGGAATTTACCGGTACGCTGATGGAACGATACCGGACGCAGGCGGCCGCCTGCCCTCCCGAATTTCTTTTCGGCGCCATATCGCTGCTCACGGACCTCGACGGCAAAATCAGGCAATCGTCCAACCAACGGCTGCTCGTCGAACTGGGACTGATGAAGATCGCCGGTCTCGGTCAAAAAAAAAATAACCCCGTCGATCCCGTAAATCTTCCGTTGCCGGAACTGGTTCGGACCGCCCCCGCGCAATCCGCACCGGCCCGTCCGCAATCGACACAACAGACGGCTCCCGCGCCCGCTCCTCAACCGGCTACGGTCCAACGGCCGACGGCTGCGACGGCAGAATCTTCGCCCGGAATCGCGGCATCCGCTCCGGCTGCAACGCCTGCGGCAAAAGCCGCAGCCGATCCCGCACCTCCGGCGACATCGGCCGCTGCCCGTACATCCGCAATGCCGACGCCGTCCATTCAGCCGCCCCCGGAACGAACGCAGGCCGCAGCAACGCCGGTTTCGACACAACCGCAAACGGCGCGTCCCCGTCCCATACAGTCCAGACTCGCATCGGGAATCTCCATTTCGGCGCTGATAAACGACGCAGCCCCGGAACCGGATACGGAAACCGCCGTGCATGCCGCAGCACCCCAGCCGGTCATCGACCCGCTCAGCGCCGAAAAACTCGAAACGACCCGTGAAAAAATCCTCACGCTCGTCCGCGAGATGCGTCCGCGCTTCGTCGCGGCGTTCGAACGGATGCAATTTCAGGGACACGTGATCCGTATCGCAGTTCCGTCGGAAGCCCTGCGCGAAGAGATCCTGCGCAACAAAACCGAACTGCTGCTCCGTATCGCCGAAACGTCCGGCGTGCAGGGTATGTTGGAGCTCGACGTTACGGTCAATGAAGAGATCCGGGCCGCCCGCCCGATCAAACTCGAAGACCGGGTCAAGTATATGACCGAAAAAAATCCTCTGCTGGCCGAGTTGCGCCGGGCGCTCGACCTGGAGGTAGAATAAAGCATAAAATAAAGTAAAACCAAATACACAAATGGCAATTAAGAACTTTGTCGAAGAATTGGAATGGCGCGGTATGATTCACTCGATCATGCCGGGCACACAGGAACAACTTCAGAAAGAGATGTCCACAGCTTACGTGGGCATCGACCCGACGGCGGATTCGCTGCACATCGGACACCTGGTGAGTGTAATGATCCTCAAGCACTTCCAGATGTGCGGACACCGTCCGATCGCTCTGGTGGGCGGCGCGACGGGCATGATCGGCGACCCCAGCGGCAAATCGCAGGAGCGCAACCTGCTCGACGAAAAGACCCTCCGCCACAACCAGGAGGCGATCAAGAAACAGCTCGCCAAGCTGCTCGATTTCGAATCGGACGCTCCCAACGCGGCGATGCTGGTGAACAACTACGACTGGATGAAGGGAATCACCTTCCTGGATTTCATCCGCGACATCGGCAAGCTGATTACCGTGAACTACATGATGGCCAAAGATTCGGTAAAGAAACGCTTCAACGGCGAAGGCGAAGGGATGTCGTTCACCGAGTTCACCTACCAGCTCGTACAGGCTTACGACTTCCTGCATCTGTACGAAACGGCAGGCTGCAAACTCCAGTTGGGCGGAGCCGACCAGTGGGGCAACATCACCACCGGCACAGAGCTGATCCGCCGCAAGGCCGGCGGCGAGGCTTTCGCCCTCACCTGCCCGCTGATTACCAAAGCCGACGGCACCAAGTTCGGCAAGACCGAGAGCGGCAACGTATGGCTCGACCCGCGTTATACGTCGCCTTACAAGTTCTACCAGTTCTGGCTCAACACCAGCGACGAGGACGCCAAGCGCTACATCAAGATCTTCACGCTGCTCGATAAACAGACCATCGACGACCTGATCGCCGAACACGACGCAGCCCCTCACCTGCGAATCCTGCAAAAACGGCTGGCGCAGGAGGTTACCGTGATGATCCACTCTCAGGAGGAGTACGAAAAAGCGGTCGAGGCATCGAACATTCTCTTCGGCGGGGCTACCTCCGAAGCGCTTCGCAAACTCGACGAACAGACCCTGCTGCAGGTTTTCGAAGGAGTCCCGCAATACAAAATCGCCCGTGCGGAACTGATCGGGCTGCCCTTCATCGAGCTGTGCGCCGAGCGGAGCGATATCTTCCCCTCGAAGGGCGAATGCCGCAAGATGGTACAGGCCGGCGGCGTGAGCCTCAACAAGGAGAAGGTGGCCGACCCCATGCGTGCAATCGCCGAAAGCGACCTGATCGACGGGAAATACCTGCTCGTACAGAAAGGCAAGAAAAACTACTACCTGGTAATCGCCGAATAAGATGGAATACCGTATCGTTTTGAACCGGATGGAGTTCCGGGCTTTCCACGGCTGTTACGACCTGGAACAGCAAGTGGGCAACCGCTTCACGGTCGATCTGGAGATCACGGCCGAGCTGGGGGAAGTGGCGAGCGAGGACTGCGTGGAAAAAGCGGTCAATTACCTGTTGGTTTACGAAACCGTACGCGAACAGATGCGCGTCACCCAGCGCACGATCGAACGCGTGTCGATGAACATCATGGATGCCCTCTATGCCCGGTTTCCGCAAATCCGCCATATCCGCTGTACGGTTTCGAAGCTGGCGCCCCCGCTGGGCGGGAAGCTCGAAAAAGTGAGCGTCGTGCTGGAGAAATAAACCACACTGCGACAACGAATAAAGCGAGAGGAATCGATTCCTCTCGCTTTATTTTTCTTCCCGACGGAATAATCACAACCGCTCGAAAACGATCCGTCCGTAATACTTTACCGAGCCTGCTTCTGTTGCGAGAACCTTCCACACCATTCGCCGCTCGCAAATTTCCGACACCGTAAGCCGTGCCGGAATAAATCCGTAATCCACAGTTATCCGTCTTCCTGTCAGACTCCAGGCAAAATGCTCCCCGTTATCGGCCACACCCCGTCCATCGTGTTCGAAAGTCATAATCCCCAAAGCATGGGCACATCACAGGCTCCATCGTCGTCCGAATCATCCCAATCGTAATCCGGCTCCTCGACCGCACGCCACCTACCCAAGATATTTTCGGCATCGATCGCTTCCTCCCGGATGCCCTTGTCACATGCGAAAAGTGCCAACGAGAGCAAAGCAAACAATGTAACAAGACACAGATAAAATCTTCGCCCCCTCTATAATACAGACAATAAATAACGTCCGATCGACAAATTCTTCGAAGGGGTCTGAAATTCCCCCGTCGTTCTTCTTTGCGTTACGCCACCGAGCAGGGGATTCCCAGCGCCTCGACCCGGGCAGCGATCGCCTGCAAATCTTCGCGGGGGACTTTCTGCAAGGTTTTGCACGGAGTGTCGCGGTCGAGCGAATAGACCATCACCTGACGGGGCCGGATCTCTTCGACCAGCTTCAACCAGGCCGCGACCTCCCGCTCGGTCGTGTTATCCACCGTGCGGCCCTCGCACTCGCCCCGCAGGAACATCGTCTGCAGGATCATCTGCCCGTCGAACAGTTTCATGTTCTTCACCACCTCAGCCACCGAATAGGTCCCGCACGGGTTATTGATGAGCCGAACCGTATCGTCGAAAGCGGAATCGAGTTTCAGGATGTTGTTATCGACCCGACGCAAGGCCCGGCGCACGCTCTCGCGGCCGATCTGCGTCGCATTGCTCAACACCGAAATCCGCGCCGAAGGGCAAATTTCGTCCCGCAAGACGATCGTATCGTCGATGATCGCCTCGAAATCGGGGTGCATCGTCGGCTCGCCGTTACCGGCGAAAGTAATCACGTCGGGCGGCGTACCTTCGGAAACCATCTGACGCAGGGTCGCTCCGAGCATGGTACGCACGTCCTCGCGCGAATTGAACCGGCGGGCGCCCGGATGTTCGGCATTCCAGCCGCATTCACAATAAATGCAATCGAAGCTACACAACTTCGATTGAGTGGGTAACAGATTGACACCCAAAGACAGACCCAATCTGCGGGAATGGATCGGGCCGAAAATAATATCGCTATACAGTGCAGTCATATTGACAAAATTAGAAAATATTCTCTTCTTTGCACAAATATTGCTCCCTTTTTATACGTTAATAGAAAAACGGCATGCAACGGGACCTCCGAAAAACGAATTCGGTCCGAATCGGGAACACGATCGGCCCAAGGCCCCGACGCATGAATCGTCCAACCGAAAACCAATGAAACGACACCTTATGAAGCATAAATTCGGCTTACTTCCCAAAGTGCTCCTGGCTATCGCGCTGGGCATCGTATTCGGCCTCTTCGTTCCCGAGTGGTTCACCCGAATCGCATTGACCTTCAACAACATTTTCGGCAATTTTCTGAACTTCGTCATCCCGCTGCTGATCCTGGGCCTCGTGGCTCCGGGCATCGCCGACCTGGGTAGCAAGGCAGGACGGCTGCTGGTAATCACCGCAGCCCTGGCCTATGCCTTTACCCTGTTTTCGGGATTCGGAACTTTCTTCACAAGTTTCGGGATATTACCCCGGCTATTGGGCGGTACGGAGATGAGCGCCCCGGGAGAAACCGCCGCAACACCCCTGCAACCGTTCTTCACGGTCGAAATGCCCCCGTTGATGGGCGTGATGACCGCCCTCATTCTCGCCTTCGTGCTGGGACTGGGCATGGCTTACATCCACAGCGACAAGCTCAAGGGCATGATGGATGATTTCAAACTCATCATCGAGCGCGTCATCTCGAAGGTCATCATCCCGCTGCTGCCCTTCTACATCTTCGGCATCTTCCTCTCGATGACTCAGTCGGGGCAGGTATCGGGTATTCTGGGCATTTTCCTCAAGTTGATCGTGATTATCTTCGTGATGACGGTCGTCCTGCTGCTGATCCAGTTCTCGATCGCGGGCCTCGTGGCAAGGCAGAATCCGTTGAAGATGCTCCGCACGATGATGACCGCCTACATGACGGCCCTCGGTACGCAATCGTCGGCAGCCACGATCCCCGTGACGCTGGCACAGACGGTCAAAATCGGCGTCCGCCCCGAAGTGGCGGGATTCGTCGTCCCGCTCTGCGCCACGATCCACCTCTCGGGTTCGATGATGAAGATCGTCGCCTGCTCGCTCGCGGTGATGATGCTCTCCGGACTGGACGTTTCGATGGGCACCTACTCGGGTTTCATCCTGCTGCTGGGCATTACGATGATCGCCGCACCGGGCGTACCGGGCGGAGCCATCATGGCTGCGATCGGATTGCTGGAGTCGATGCTCGGGTTCGACGAAAATATGATCGGACTGATGATCGCCACCTACATTGCCATGGACAGTTTCGGTACGGCGACCAACGTAACGGGCGACGGTGCGATCGCGGTGATCGTAAACGCCATCGACAGCCGAATGATTCGCCGGGAAAAACGATAAACCTACTGTTAATATTTTCACATTCGAAAAAAATCTTTAACTTTGCGAGCATCGTTCATAAACGAACAACCGCTGTCAAGTGAAATAAGAGGATTAATTTAAATCAATAATTATGGCTAAAATCAATTTGAAACAGTACGGCATCACGGGTACTACGGAAGTAATCTACAACCCGTCGTACGACGAACTCTACCGCGAGGAGACCCGCAAGGGCCTGCGCGGTTATGAAAAGGGTCAGGTAACCGAAATGGGTGCCGTGAACGTGATGACCGGCGTTTACACGGGTCGTTCCCCGAAAGACAAGTTCTTCGTCATGGACGAAACCACCAAAGATACTATTTGGTGGACCTCGCCCGAATACAAGAACGACAACAAACCGGTGACGAAGAAGACCTGGAAGGAGCTGAAAAAGATCGCTGTCGAAGAGTTGTCGAACAAGAAGCTCTTCGTCGTGGACACGTTCTGCGGAGCCAACGAGAACACCCGTCTGAAGATCCGCTTCATCATGGAGGTCGCTTGGCAGGCGCATTTCGTGAAAAACATGTTCATCCGCCCGACGGACGAGGAGCTGGAGAAATACGGCGAACCCGATTTCGTGGTGCTGAACGCCTCGAAAGCCAAAGTCAAGAACTACAAGGAACTCGGACTCAACTCGGAAACGGCGGTCGTGTTCAACCTCACCGAAAAAATGCAGGTAATCATCAACACCTGGTACGGCGGCGAAATGAAGAAGGGTATGTTCTCCTACATGAACTACCTGCTGCCGCTGAAGGGCATCGCGTCGATGCACTGCTCGGCCAACACCGACAAGGAGGGCAAGAACACCGCCATCTTCTTCGGTCTGTCGGGAACGGGCAAAACCACCCTTTCGACCGACCCGAAGCGCGAGCTGATCGGCGACGACGAGCACGGTTGGGACGACGACGGTGTCTTCAACTTCGAGGGCGGATGCTATGCCAAAGTCATCAACCTCTCGAAAGAGAACGAGCCCGATATCTGGAACGCGATCCGCCCCAACGCCCTGCTGGAGAACGTTACGGTGGACAAGAAAGGTAAGATCGACTTCGCGGACAAGTCCGTGACGGAGAACACTCGCGTATCGTACCCGATCTTCCACATCGATAACATCGTGAAGCCCGTATCGAAAGCTCCGGCAGCCAAGAAGGTGATCTTCCTTTCGGCCGACGCCTTCGGCGTACTGCCCCCGGTTTCGATCCTGACTCCGGAACAGACCAAATACTACTTCCTCTCGGGCTTCACCGCCAAGTTGGCCGGTACCGAACGCGGTATCACCGAGCCGACGCCGACCTTCTCGGCCTGCTTCGGTGCAGCGTTCCTCTCGCTGCATCCGACCAAATACGGTGAGGAGCTGGTAAAACGCATGAAGCAATCGGGCGCTACGGCCTACCTCGTCAATACGGGCTGGAACGGTACGGGCAAACGTATCTCGATCAAGGATACGCGCGGCATCATCGACGCCATCCTGGACGGTTCGATCGACAAGGCTCCGACCAAGACGCTGCCGGTATTCGATTTCAAGATCCCGACCGCACTTCCGGGCGTGGATCCCAAGATTCTCGATCCGCGCGACACGTACAAGAACGCCAAGGAATGGGACGAGAAGGCGGCAGATCTGGCCGGTCGTTTCGTCAAGAACTTCGAGAAGTTCACCGGCAACGCCGAAGGCAAGAAACTCGTAGCTGCAGGTCCGCATCTCAAATAAGACGACGAGCAGCAAGCTATTTTCACAAAGAGAACGGTCCGGGGCTAACGCCCGGACCGTTCTCTTTGTCGCTCGACCGCACGATCACTCCCCTTCGGCAACCTATATTCGGACAGCCCTGCCCTACAAGCGGTATCGTGGAACACTATTTGCAACACCTTCTTATAATCAATCCATTATATTATGAAAAAAGTAATCCACAGAGCCGGCACACGAGGTCATTCCGACCACGGTTGGCTCGACAGCTACCATACGTTCAGTTTTGCAGACTACCACGATCCCGAGCGCATCCATTTCGGCGCATTGCGCGTACTCAACGACGATACCGTAGCCGGAGGAGAGGGTTTCGGCGCACATCCCCACGACAACATGGAGATCGTTTCCATCCCGCTCGAGGGCGAACTACGACATCAGGACAGCATGGGACATACTTCGGTGCTGCGCACCGGGGAAATCCAGGTAATGACGGCCGGAACGGGAATCATCCACAGCGAATTCAACAACAGCCCCGACCGTCCCGTCAAATTCCTCCAGATATGGGTATTCCCGGATCGACGCGGACTTCCGACCCGTTACGAGGAGATCACGCTCGCTCCGGCACGCACCAATGAGCTGCGCACGATCGTGGCTCCCGAAGGCAATGGTTCCGAGCATACGGCTTGGATTCATCAGTCGGCCTGGTTCCACACCCTGAACCTGGAGAAAGATACCTATGAATACGCCATGCGCCGGGAAGGAAACGGTCTTTACGTCTTCGTCCTCGAAGGCGACGTAACGGTCGAGAACGAAAAGCTGGCCTCCCGGGACGGCATGGGCATTTGGGAGCAGAACGACATCACCCTCCATACGGACGGGAAAGCCAGCCTGCTTCTGATCGAGGTACCGATGCGGTAATTACCCCAACCTTTCCCAAGAAAAATAGCGGCACTTCTTGGTGCCGCTATTTTTTAATTCATCCGCCCATTCGGATCAGAAAAACTTGACTTCCCGGCCTTCGATAGCCGTAAGCAGATTATTGGCCGCCGACGAAGCTCCGATACGGAACAATTCGGGCGTAAGCCACTCCTTGCCCAAAATCTCCTCGACGATCGTATAATACAAAGCGGCATCTTCGGCACTCCGGACACCGCCGGCCGGCTTGAAGCCCACCTTACGTCCCGTTTTCCGATAGTAATCCCGGATCGCCTGGCACATCACCACCGCCGCTTCGGGCGTGGCGGACACATCGATCTTGCCGGTCGAAGTCTTGACGAAATCGGCCCCGGCGAACATCGAAAGCAACGATGCCTTGCGGATCAGATCGGGAGTTTTCAAAGCTCCGGACTCGATAATGACCTTTAACACGACCTCGGGACTCATCTCGGTACGAATCACCTCGACCTCGTTAGCGACCTCGTCGTAATGCCCCTCCAACATCTTACCCACGTTCAAGACGATATCGATCTCGTCGGCTCCGTTCTCGACGGCCATAGCCACTTCGAGAACCTTCACCTCGAGAAACGTCTGCGAAGAAGGAAATCCGCCCGCAACGCTCGTGATACGCATATCCGTACCATCGACCACCACACCGACCGTTTCGACGAACGGCGGATAGATGCAAATCGACGCCACATTGGGAAGATGAGGGAACTGTTGGTAAAACTTGACGGCTTTGCCGGCAAATTCCGTAACCGACTCCACGGAGTCCGTACACGACAGCGTAGTTAAATCCACCGCCGAATAACAGAGTTTGTAAACTTCCGGAGTATGGTTTCGTACCGCAGCTTTGCGGATACGATCCACTTCCTCGGCCACCTGCGCCTCGCTCATAGCCGACGCATATTCTTTCAAATGATTCGCGTATTCCATAATTTTCTATTATTTACACAAGCGGTTCGCCTTCAAAGCGCAATAAAAATAAATATCGAAGTTCCCGTTCCGCAATTCCCTTTACAAGATTACACAGACCGCGTGCAAAAAATTCATTCCGCCGAAAGCAAATCCCTCGTTCGGGATAGCCCTTCAACAAATCGGCTTGCACCGAAACCGATCAAAACCTGGCAAAAACAAGTAAATACGGCCGAACTCAACGCTCTTTCGACAAAAATAATAAAATTTTAGATCTTTTCCGTATTTCTTTCGATATCCTGTATGATATTGCAAATATCGTGCAGATCCTGTCCAGCCGACGTCCATAAAAATAAAAAGTGATGTCTCGGAATCCTTGTTGGGATCCAAATTCGGAACTGATCCTCCCGGTCGCCAACCGTATTTATGAACCGACATGGGCCTAAAAATGCCTGTCTTGAAGAAAGGCGGACGAAAATACGACCAATAATCGAACAAGCTCAATAAATCGAGACAAAAAATATCCGCACCGTTTCCGGTGCGGATATTTTTCATCGAATCCGAACGGATTAGAACTTCAGACCCTCTTCGAAGAGTTTCTTGAAGTGGATATCCTTCATGGCTTTCTTCGCCATCTTCTCATCCTTCTTCACGGCGCTCTTCAACTGTGCCTCTGCCGTTCTCATATCGCCCTCTTCCGAAGCGATCACGGCACGCAGGTAATCGGCCTCTGCGCTCATATCCTTAGCGATAGCACGCTTTGCAGCCGCATAGTCCTTGTTCATCGTGTTAGCGATAGCGGCATTCATACCGTCGAGCTGCTTGGCAGCGTCGTTGTAGTTACCCTGTGCTGCATTGACCAGGCTCTTCGCCTTTGCATCAGCGCCCTTGGCATACTTCTGAGCCTCTGCCATATTGCCGTTCGCCAGGTTGGCAAGAGCCAGGTTGGTGTTCAGCGCCTCGGAAGCCTCGCCCAACTGAGCGGCCTTCTGGAAGCATTTCAAAGCATCAGCCGTGCGGCCTTCCTCCGTAAGAACGATACCCAGGTTGTTGTAAGCGCGGGCGTCGTTATACTTCTCGGCAGCATAAGCCAATACGATGTTCTTGGTAGCGTTGTCCTGTGCGATCGACTCCGCAACGAAGAGCAGCTCGTTCAGGTTGAGCTGATCCAGCTTGCCAGCCTCGACAAGCGCCATCATCTCGGCGTCGGTCTTGCCCTCCAGATCGATGGTGTTCACGATCACCGAACGACGGAGCTGCGGCAGAATGTCTTTCTTCAGCTCGTTGAATACGGAAGACATGTTCTTGATCTCATCCTCGCGCTGCGTCGAAGAGGAGTACATGCTCAAAACTTGGAGAATCAGATCCTTGTCTTTGATGTTCGACTTCGAAACCAGCTCCTTGAAACCTTCCCAGTCCTCACCGTAAGCGGCAACGTCGATATCCAGACCCGAATTTTTCAGCAGTTTCGCAAGAACTTTGTCGCCCGATTCGCTACGCTCCTTCGACAGCGTGTCGTTGAACTTCACGGGACCGTCGGGAGAAGCATAACCCTTCACGGCAACATGCTGGGTAGCACGGTCGTTTTTCAGGTTCTCATCCACATTCGCCTGGAATGCCTCCAGATCGGCGTCTTTCAGCGCTTTCTTGGTTACGTTAGCCTTGTTGATCGCATAGAGGATCTCGGTCTTGTCCACGCTGGTAGTCACGCGTTTGTAGTCGCTCGGCAGAGCTGCCATCGCATCGGCGTAAGCCAGATCCTGCTGCAGGGTATTCACACCCTCGGCAACGACCAGACCGCACTCGCGTACGATTGCGGGGTTAGCCTCGAGCTCCTTGGCCTTCACGACCTTGCCCGTATTGGCATTAACCAGCGTAAACTCGTCGCTACCCGGACATTTAGCCTCGACACGCAACTGGAGT
>ERZ791852.419-NODE-419-length-32651-cov-3.645355_pt1 | contig 32651 bp, 29 predicted proteins | sample MGYA00510287_ERZ791852 | MGnify/ENA primary metagenome ERZ791852 (study PRJEB30046, sample SAMN00715257) | human gut metagenome | study: EMG produced TPA metagenomics assembly of the A metagenome-wide association study of gut microbiota in type 2... | reverse complement strand
CGATAAAAATAGAGTCATTAGAACTACAAGATTGGTTGAATTTGATAAAACCATCAGAACTTGTGCAGTTACCTGTAGTTCAAACAGCGTTGAAGTTGGCCAATTGTCTATCAGAAAGCAAATTAGATAGAGAAAAACTAAATTGTTTTATAGCCTATAACTTATATTTTAATCAACAATCTGATGCTGTAGCTAAAAGAGCTAAAATTATTGGTGTTTTAGAAGGAACAGGAATTCGGACAGATAAATATAACTCTCAATACGGGAACCTCAGTCCAAAGGATGAGGAAGACTTTAAAAATAGTTTAAAGAAGAAAATGTATAATCATTTAGAAATAACTAAAATGATTGAAAATGCTAGTTATACAATAAAGAGTTTTGAAGACTTGTTTGAAGCTTTAGATTTTGTATTTCTCCTAGAAGAATGTCAGGGAAATACTCAAGCAAGAGGGTATTCAGCAACCTTGGAAACTAGGATTAAACACATTCAATTTAGATATGGTACCTTATTTAAAGTAAAAAAAGTTAAAAGCGCTAAAGACATTGAAAACGCCAAACAATTAAAAATTACAATATATAATGTTTCTGATTTAGATGATGATCTATTACTGTTTTTCACTACTTACATACTAAAAAAAGAGTTTACAAAGAGTTCTGAAAAAGATATAAATGATAGGGATGTTAATTTATTTATTTTTGAAGAAGCGCATAGATATATATCAAAGTTAAATGAAAATAGTCTGTTTGGTGAAGTTGAAGTTTTTAAAAAGATAGCTCGTGAGGGTAGGAAATTTGGTTGTTTCTTGATGTTATCTAGCCAGCGTCCTAGTGAGTTATCTTCAACTGTTCTTTCTCAATGCAACAATTATTTAATTCATCGAATCAAAAATAATGTCGACTTAGAATATCTTCTGAAAACTATTCCTTATATAAATAAAAATCAGTTAACAAGGTTTTCTTATTTACCGACAGGGACAGCATTTATAGTAGGTGAGTTATACCCTATACCTGTTGAAGTGGATGTTGATGGAGAGGATGAAAAAGATATAACAGTTACTCCACAAGTAAAATTTAAGGGTAAATCTAAAGCATTAAAAGAGTCAGAAAGAAGTGACGATGAAAAATCAGAATAGAAAAATTCCTAAAATTAGATTCAATAATTCTAAAATTGATTGGCAACAAGTAAAATTTAAAAATTTGCTTAACTCAGAAGAGGGAATTAGACGTGGTCCATTTGGAAGTGCTTTAAGAAAAGAATTATTTGTTCAAAATAGCGAGTATGTAGTCTATGAACAGCAAAATGCGATTTACGACCACTTTAATACTAGATATAGAATCTCAGAAGAAAAGTATCATGAACTAAAGAAATTTATTTTGTTACCTGGTGACTTTATTATGAGTGGTGCTGGTACTATTGGAAAAATTTCACTAGTACCTGAGGGAATTGAGAAAGGTGTGTTCAATCAAGCTCTAATCAGATTAAGAGTTAATAAAAACACTGATAAAGAATTCTTTTTACAATGGATGAGATCGTCAGAAATGCAAAACAAGCTAACGAAAGCTAACCCAGCATCAGCAATGGTAAATTTGGTACCGATGTCTGAGGTGAAAGAATGGAATGTAATTATTCCATCTCCAGAAGAACAATCCGTCATCGGCTAACTCTTCCGTACTCTCGACGACCTTCTGGCTAGCTACAAGGACAATCTTGCCAATTACCAATCTCTCAAGGCAGCCATGCTCTCTAAGATGTTTCCTAAAGCTGGAAAAGCAGTTCCTGAAATTCGTTTAGATGGTTTTGAAGGTGAGTGGAGAATTATAAAATTAGGTGATGTATTATCTGAGTTAAAAAGTGGCTTGTCGCGAGAATTATCAAATGACGATATTGGTCTTCCAGTTATTAGAGCTAACAATATTAGTGACGGAATTTTAAATTTGGATAGAGATATAAAATACTGGTTTAAGGAAGATCCTAAAGGAGCTAATACAGCAAATTATTTTGTAAAAGAGAATGACATATTGGTTAATTTTATAAACAGTGAGGCAAAAATGGGGACTGCTGCAATTGTGCTAAAGGAACCAGATAGGGAGACGATATATACAACAAATATATTGAAATTAACCGTAAAAGAAGATTATTATCCTTATTTTATATATTTAATGACTTTTGTACAAAGTTATCAAAATTATATAAAATCTATTACTAAACCTGCAGTAAATCAGGCGAGTTTTACGACTGTTGACTTTAAAAAATATGATTTTTTATGTCCATCATTTCAAGAACAACAAGCCATCGGCTCATATTTCTCAAACCTTGATCAGCTAATCACCTCTTATCAAGAGAAAATCTCTCAGCTAGAAACTTTGAAAAAGAAACTCTTGCAAGATATGTTCATCTAAAAAGTAGAATAAATGACATTTATTTACTCGACTGAAGTGTAACGAAGTTTTTAGTTTTACAGTGATAGTAGACGAAAGATACGAAATTTAAGCAAAAGTAGAGGACACACATGACATCAGTAACACAGCGTATTAAACAAATTAAGCAGCCTCGTGGTGGTTATTTGCCGGTTAAGGCTTTTACTGTGACGACGCTTGATGATGGTCAGGTTCTTAATCCTGAGGAGTCTATTGCGGCTAGTTTGGTCGGGACTGCTGTGGACTATCTTAGTCGTTTCATGGATGGGACAGCTGTTGAGGAGGCTTTTGAGATTTCCTTGCTTGGTGCTAGAGCCATGAGGATGGAGGCTAAGGCTTTTGATCTTCTGGATGATGTTAAGGGGCTAGACGATTTGTCGATTACTAAGGCTTGTCAGTTGGCAGGTTTTGATAGCGCCTTTCGTGCTGGTCCTCTGGCTTATCGTCCAGTGGAGGAGATTGTTCCAGATCAGGCGACTATTGCTAATATTCGTATCATGGTTGAGCGTAGTTTGAGCTTTTTCAAGGCCTTGGGTCCTGTGACTGCGGATGGTTTTACCATGGAAGGGGCTTATACGGCTACCGTAACGACTGGTGATGGGGATTTCCTGACTAAAGATACCCTTTGGGACTTTAAAGTCACCACCAGCAAGCCTAATAAGGACCATACCTTGCAGCTACTGATTTACTATCTCATGGGTAGGCGTTCGATTCATCCAGAGTTTCAAACCATTGAAAAACTAGGCATTTTCAACCCACGTCAAAACACTATTTACCAACTGCCTATTTCTGAGATTTCAGATCAAGTCATCAAGGAAGTGGAAACAGTCGTGATTGGCTATTAGAACTAATAGGATAACATTCAAAAATACAAAGAAAGAAACATTATGTCAGAAACAACACAAACCTCCCAGTCGCTTTATCAAGCCCTGTGGAACTCAGCGGATGTGCTCCGCTCTAAGATGGATGCCAACGATTACAAGTCTTATCTCTTGGGCATGGTCTTTTACAAGTATTTGTCGGACAAGATGCTCTTTTTCGTGGCAGAGACCATGGAGGAAGAGACAGAGAGCTTAGAAGAGGCACTGGCGGTCTATCGTAAATACTACGAGGACGAGGAGACTCATGAGGACCTCTTGGCAGTCATCACTGATGAGATGAGCTATGCCATTCATCCTGACTTGACCTTTACGGCCTTGGTAGAGCGAGTGAATGATGGAAGCTTCCAGCTAGAGGACTTGGCTCAGGGCTTCCGTGATATTGAGCAGAGTGACGAGCTTTATGAAAACCTTTTTGAAGATATCGATCTCTACTCTAAGAAACTTGGGGCGACTCCTCAAAAGCAAAACCAGACGGTTGCGGCTGTGATGAAAGAGTTGGCTGTCTTAGATGTGGCAGGTCATGCTGGTGACATGCTTGGTGATGCTTACGAGTACTTGATTGGTCAGTTTGCGACGGATTCAGGTAAGAAAGCTGGTGAGTTCTATACACCGCAACCTGTTGCCAAGCTCATGACTCAGATTGCCTTTTTAGGACGTGAGGACAAGCAGGGCTTTACCCTTTACGATGCCACTATGGGGTCAGGCTCGCTCTTGCTTAATGCCAAACGCTATTCACGCCAACCACAGACGGTGGTTTACTTTGGTCAAGAGTTGAATACCTCAACTTATAACCTGGCACGTATGAACATGATTCTGCATGGTGTGCCGATTGAAAACCAGTTTTTACATAACGCTGATACCTTGGATGAGGATTGGCCAACTCAAGAGCCGACTAACTTTGATGGTGTTCTCATGAACCCACCTTATTCAGCTAAGTGGTCAGCCAGCTCAGGATTCATGGATGACCCTCGTTTCTCACCATTTGGGAAACTAGCACCTAAGTCTAAGGCCGATTTTGCCTTCCTCTTGCATGGTTACTATCACTTGAAACAAGACAATGGTGTTATGGCTATCGTCCTACCTCATGGGGTGCTCTTCCGTGGTAATGCTGAAGGGACTATTCGTAAGTCTTTATTGGAAGAAGGTGCTATTGATACGGTTATTGGTCTGCCGGCTAATATCTTCTTTAACACCAGTATTCCAACGACGGTTATCATTCTCAAAAAGAACCGCACCAATCGTGATGTTTACTTTATCGATGCCTCTAAGGAGTTTGATAAGGGGAAGAATCAGAATATCATGACAGATGCCCATATTGAGAAGATTCTCAATGCCTATAAGAGCCGTGAGGATATGGACAAGTTCGCCCATCTGGCTAGCTTTGAAGAGATTGTGGAAAATGACTACAACCTTAATATTCCTCGTTATGTGGATACCTTTGAGGAAGAAGAAGTGGAGCCCTTGACCGAGATTGTGGCTAAGATTAATCAGACTAATGCGACGATTGAAAGTCAGACAGCCTCCCTTCTTGACATGCTTGGCCAGCTTCATGGAACGACACCAGAAGCAGACGAAGAACTTAAGGCTTTTGTGGAAGCATTTAAGGGGTAACTTATTAGTTAAATGATAAAAGAAGGATCAGTCAAATGAAGTTTTGACTGGTCTTTTTTCTATGAATTTGATAATATTAAATTACCAAAAAGGTAATTTAAATCGAACAGAAAGGAATTTATGAAGCTTATCTATACAAATAAAACTGTTGAGAAACAGTGCACTGAGCTGAGGCAAGCGAAAAAGGATTTTTCGGATAAGGTTGCATTAAAGTTACACCAGTTGATTAACCTTTTGGAAGTATCGGATTCTTTGGCTAGTGTGACAGCTTTTCCTAAGTATCATTTTCACCAATTAAAGGGAAAGAGAAATGGACAGTTTGCTTTAGATATAGATGGTCGAAGGAGTTCCTATCGTTTGATTGTAGGATTTCGTGAGGAAGATTTTGAGAAGGTGTTTTCTAGTCCGGTAGAAATCGAAATCTTGAAAATAGAGGAGGTTAGCAATCATTATGAGTAAAAAAGTGGTTGAGTACAAAGACCTGGTTGCTTTTCACCCAGGTCAGTATGTTGAAGACTTAATTGAGGACTATAACGTAACTCAGAAAGAATTTGCGGAGCGTTTGGGAGTCTCTGCCAAGACTGTCAGCAAGTTAGTTAATGCTGAGGAGTCTATTAGTAAGGAGACCGCTCATAAGTTAGCCAAGTTAAGTGGTGTTTCTATGCAGACTTGGCTTAACCTTCAAAACATTTATGATGTGAAATTGGCTGAAATTGTAGAACAAAGAGAGCTTGATCAAGGCCGCGAGAAGGAAATATGCGAGATGATTGACTTCAAGTATTTTAAGCAAAAAGGCTATGTTCCAGAGAAGCGCTATGGTATTGGTGAAAAGATTACAGAGCTTCGGAAGATTCTGGAAGTATCGAGTTTAGAATATCTCGTGACTTTTAACCATTTAGTGAGTTATCGTAATACACGTGACTTTACCGAAAAGAGTATTGTTAATTCTAATATTATGTTAGAGTTAGCATCTAAAAAAGCTCGTAATAAAACGACCACGAAGCTTAATCGTAGAAAGTTAGAGAGAAGCTTGCCAACATTGAGGGAACTGACGAGACAAGATCCAAAGGATTTTGCTCAAGAGTTGACCGATATCTTGCTAGAGTGTGGGGTTGTCCTAGTGGGCCTTCCTGCTTTAGCAAATGCCAATTTAAATGGTGCAACAAAGAAATTTGGAAACGGTAGTGTCTTGTTGTTATTAACAGATCGTAATAAAGCATCAGATATTTTTTGGTTTTCACTTTTCCATGAGATTGGACATATTCTGCAGAATGACTTTTCATCTGATGACGGAGGTAGTGACTCTTATCGACGTTCTGAGGAGCTAGCAGACCAGTTTGCGAAAGATTTACTAATTGACCCTCAAGACTATCAAAGATTTATAGATGAAGCTTGCTTTGATAAACAAGCGATTAAGAAATTTGCTGATGAGATTGGTATTCATCCAAGCATTGTTTTAGGTCGCTTGCAGAATGATGAGTATTTGGGTTATGATCAATTTAGAGACTTGAAAGTGAACTATTATTTAGTTTCTTAATGGATCTTATAGTGCAATCAAAGGCTTTTTCCGAATAATAGAAGTAGAGGGGCCAACCCTCTATTTTTTCTTAAGGAGAGGTAAATGGAAAAAAGACACAAGCATGTCTCACCGACCTTGGATATCATGGCCAAGAAGATTTTCAGTCTGCCTGAGGTGACGGTGGCATTTATTCGAGATATTTTGGATTTGGATGTTGTGGATGCTCAGATTTTGGAGGGGACACAGCTTCATAAAAAGGACTTTGACGAGGATGAGCTCTTTTCAACCTCGGTGGATGTTCGAGCCAAGTTGAATGATGGAACCGAGGTTATCATTGAGATTCAGGTGCGTAAGCAGCATTATTTTCTCAATCGTTTTCATTATTATTTGGCTAACCAGCTGGTGGAAAATGTGCAACAATTACGCCAACAAGGACAGACACACAAGATGTATGAGCAGATGGAGCCGGTCTATGGTATAGCTATCTTGGAGAAGACCTTGTTGCCAGATGAGGAGTCCCCGATTAATACTTATTGGATGGCCAATAGTCGGACGGGTAGGCCTTTGAATGTCTACTATAAGGATGGAAAACGTCAGAATCTTCTTCAGATTGCCTTTTTAGAGTTGGATAAGTATAATAAAGATAAACATATTACGGATGAAGGGCGGCAGTGGCTAGAGTTCTTTGGAAATCTCCCATTTTCTAAGGAACCTAGTCAAGCGGTCACGCATGCCGATTCATTACTGGATTCATCCAGCTGGACACAGGAGGAAAAGGCGATGATTGATGAACGCATACGTATTCAAGAAAATTATGACATGACTATGGAAACAGCTATCGATGAAGCACGTGAAGAAGGCTTGGAACAAGGGTTAGAGCAAGGACTAGAGCGTGGACTTAAACAAGGGTTAGAACGAGGTCGTTATGAGGGACAACTAGAACTGATTCGTAAGATGCTGTCAAAAGGTCTGTCGTTAGAAGTAGTATCGGATGTGACTGGTTTATCGGTTGAAGAATTAGAGACATTGTTATCGTAAGAATCAGTTAGGAATAAACATTTATTTGAAAAGTCAGAGGCAGTTTTTGTCTCTTTTTTTATTTTTGGGTATTTAACATTTGTAATACTTAAACATTCGGAAAATAATACTTTGAAGCGTAAAATTAAAAAAGACTGTCAAACGTTTGACATAAATCTGAGAAAACAGATTTAATACAATTTGATTGTTTTAGCCGATAAATCTTGCTAAATAAGCCTTTATGGAAGTTTAGAGTTTTCTCTTTCTTACACGTGAAAGAAATTACCTTTTTGTGCGACATTTTTAGACTATAATTTAGAAATGAATAACTGAACTTTCTAATATGACATTTTTGTTAAGGCCTTGTTAAAATGGATTACTTAGCCTTTTATTTTGTGTTCTCATGACTTATAATTTGTTTTGGTTTGTTTTGGATTAAAGAAACAACAGCATCATTAAGTACATCAAATATTTAAGAGTCTCTGTTTTTAGTTCGAGAATAGCTTAAAACTAAAATGGAGAGATTGTGAAAAAAAGTATCGGGAGAATTAACTTGTTTAGAGAAAGTAAAACAAAACCAAAGTACAGCATCCGAAAATATTCCATTGGGGCAGCATCAGCTTTGATTGGGTTCATGGCTCTTGCCAATGGGCAAGGGGCTCAGGCCGATGAGGCACAATCGATTAGTGATTTGACTGATGCCTCAAATCAGGCACAGACACCTCAAACAGCTTCAACGGCACAATTGGCGACTTCCGAACCAGCATCAGTTGAGCCAGTACAAGCGTCACAGCCTACCAATATTATGCCAGCTCAGCCACAGGTTACCACTGTTCAAGCAGCTGAACAGACTCCGACCATTGATCAATTGGTTGAGGCAAACAACCCTCAAACTCAAGAAACTTCAGCAAATGTCTTAACCAATGCGAGTGAGAACCAAGGTCAAGGCAAGGAGTACAGCACTGATGGTTACGGTGCAAAGATGCCTTATACGACTCATGAGGCAGAGAATGCAAGTGTTGAAAATGGTGCTACAATCCAACAGTCAACGGACATGGAATCTACGGCTGTGGAAGCGACTAACCAAACTTATGTTGAGCTTCTTAAAAAGGATGCGGCAGTTACTTTCAATGTCACTGAGCCAGCCAATGCTTTGAATGTGCGTTATACAATACCTGATGGTGCATCAGGTCAGTTGGATGTGCAGGTCAATGGTTCAAGCGTTGGTAATCTTGATTTGTCATCTCACTCAGCATGGCAGTACCTTAAAGGGGACCATGAGTATGATCAAGCCATTGATGGTTCCAGTGCACGTTTTCGTTTTGATGAGACACGTCTTCTCCTCAAGGATATCCAATTGAAATCTGGAGATAGGATTTCTCTAGTTAAGAAGAAAGATGACAATGTCCCTTACGGTATTGACTTTATTGAGCTAGAGCAGGCTCCAGCGCCTGTTGCTCAAGGTGAAAATAGTATCAGTATCGTGGATAAGGGTGCATCTGCCAATGATGATAGTGATGACACTGCTGCCCTACTTGCGGCTGTGGAAGAAGCTAAAGCCAGCGGAAAATCTGTCTATATTCCAGAAGGACGTTTCAATTTTGATAAACAAGTTAATATCGAAGCTGATAATCTAAAAATCTCAGGTGCCGGTGTTTGGCATACGCAACTACACTTTACAAGTGACAAACGCTATGGTGGTGGTATTGTCTTCGGTCATAATAGTAATGGCATTGAGTTGAGCAATCTTTACATGGATTCCAACTTGACGTCTCGTTATAACGAGGATGCACAGTACAAAGCTATTTCGGGAACACTTGGTAAGGATTCGAAAATTCACGACATTTGGGTTCAGCATTTTGAAGTCGGTATGTGGATTGGAGACTACGACCAGACGGGAAATATGAAGTATACGGATGGTCTTGTCGTTGAAAATGCTCGTATCCGTAATAACTTGGCTGATGGTATTAACTTTGCCCAAGGAACCAAGAATTCAACAGTTAAAAACTCTAATATCCGTGGGAATGGTGATGATGGTTTAGCTATCTGGTCAAGTATTTCAGATGGTACAAATGCCGCAGCTGAGGAAAATAATAAATTCCTTAACAACACCATTGAATCAGGCTGGCGTGCGGCTGGTATCGGTATTTTTGGTGGTAAGGGGCATGAAATTTCAGGAAACCTCATCAAGGATGTCTTTGCTGGAGCAGGTATCCGTGTAAACACTGTCTTTGCAGGTCACAATTTTGACCTCAATGATTCTGGAATTAAGATTCATGACAATACCATTCTACGTTCAGGGACAACTAATGACCTCTATAACCTCCATCGTGGTGCCATTGATTTCCAACAAGTTCGTGGAACAATCAAGAATGTCGATGTCTACGATAATAAGCTATTGAATACCTTGGCTGATCCAGTGATTACCAAAAACTTTGAGATGGGTGACAATGGTAATGGAGAAATCCGTTTATCTAATAATACGATTGACAATAAGGCGACGATTGTTGGGGCTGTCTCAGTAGTTTCTCCAACAAAACCTGTCAATAATCCAGTCTCAGAGACTTCAGTTTCCGAATCGCCAAAGAGTGAGGTAAGTTCATCAGCACCAGTTTCAGAAACACCAAAGAGTGAGGAAACCTCAAGCGCCCCAGTTTCCGAAGCATCAAACAGTGAAGTTATTTCCGAAACTTCAGCATCAGAAACACCGAAAAGTGAAGCAAGTTCAAGCACTCCAGTTTCAGAACCATCAAACAGTGAAGTAGCTTCCGAGACTTCAGTTTCAGAAACACCAAAGAGTGAAGCAGGTTCAAGCACCCCAGTTTCAGAAGCATCAAACAGTGAAGTGGTATCCGAGACCTCAGCATCAGAAACACCAAAGAGTGAGGAAAGTTCAAGCACTCCAGTTTCTGAAGTATCAACTAGTGAAGTAGTTTCTGAGACATCAGCATCAGAAACACCAAAGAGTGAGGCCGGCTCAAGCACTCCAGTTTCTGAAGCATCAACTAGTGAAGTGATCTCAGAGACTTCAGTTTCAGGAACACCAAAGAGTGCGGAAAGTTCATCAGCCCCAGTTTCCGAAGTATCTAACAGTGAATTGGTTTCTGAAAATTCAGCATCAGAAACACCAAAGAGTGAGGAAAGTTCATCAGCCCCAGTTTCCGAGACTTCTAACAGTGAAGTAATCTCAGAGTCTTCAGTTTCAGAAACACCAAAGAGTGAGGTAGGTTCAAGCACTCCAGTTTCCGAAGCATCAACTAGTGAAGTAGTTTCTGAGACTTCAACATCAGAAACACCAAAGAGTGAGGCAAGCTCAACTGCTCCAGCCTCTGAGTCACCAAAGAATGAGGAAACTTCGGTAGCTTCATCTACTAGTCAGGTTGACGTAGCAATTACTTCTGACAGCCCAGAGAAATCTCCAACTTCAGAAAGTACACAAAAGGATCCGATTAGCGAGGTTTCTTCAGAAGTTATTGAAAAAGGTTCAACAAGTCAGGTCGATGTCAAACTTTCTGAAGCTCCAACAACAGCACGTACATCTGAAGTTGTCAGCATCTCGCCAAATAGTCAAGTCGCTTATAACAATGACCTAAAAATCTCTGTAACAAGCAGTCAGCTCGCCTCAGAAGCTATTCGCTTTAATTCTCTTTTGAATGAGAAGTCTGTGGATGTGATTGCAAGTAAAGTTATGGCGGTTATGGACTCTGAAACATTAGCCTCAGAAGCGGCATCACTTACAAGCTCTGAAGGTGTTGCCAAAGAGATTAGCAGTGATTTGTCAGAATTGGCGGAAAGCAAGAAGGATGACACACCTAAGAATGTCGCTCGTATTGATAAAGCAACTGAGGCAAAACAGGTGGCCAAGAGTTCTGAAAGCCAAGCTAGCACTTCAAAAGAAAAAGGTAAGTCTAATACGACAACGGTCTTCCTACTTGTCGGAGTTGCTGCAGCACTAAGTATATCTACAGTTTATCTTACAAAACAAGGTAAAAAAGCAGGTAAGTAATAGATAAGAAGCATCCATTAAATTGGGTGTTTTTGTTTTTAAGCAAGATCTAAGATACCTAATGTCATTATTCTTTATTTTTAATCATCCACTTTGATTTGGTTCTGTATAATTAAAGTGATAAGAAAAATTAAGGAGTTAAGATGATGAAAGAAAAAAGAAATAGTAGGATTTGTTTATTTGCTCTCCTTGTTTTAGTATTTACTTTAGGATTCGGATTTTCATTAGATACTAGCAAACAATCTTTGGCTGTGAGCTCTCAAGTGGTTCAAGCGGATGAGAACAATGGTATCTTGGCTTTTAATGGTCAAAAGCAGTTTGTCATGGAGGAGAAGGACCAGCTAGGACGTGCCCGCAGTGCTCATATACAGTTACAAGATAAGGACGAGCCGAAGAATAAGCGTCCCGGTAAAATAAAATATGATCCTGTAGGATGGCATAACTATAAGTTTTATTATGGTGACGGTAAATCAAAATCTTGGCTAATGAATCGAGGGCATTTGATTGGCTATCAGTTTTCTGGTGTCAATGACGAGGGCAAGAATTTAGTACCTATGACTGCCTGGTTGAATTCTGGAAATTATAAAGGAACCGACGAAGGTAATCAGTCAGGTATGCTTTATTATGAGAATCGCTTGGATAACTGGCTAGCACTCCACCCTAACTATTGGTTAGACTATAAGGTAACAGCTATCTACAGTGGAGACGAGTTGTTGCCTCGTCAAGTAGAACTTCAGTATGTTGGTATTGATGGTTCTGGAAATCTCTTGGAAATTAAACTTGGTGGAGATAAGGAGACTCTTGACAGTCAGGGAGTTACGCATGTTATCTTGGATAACCAATCACCAAATGCAGAAATCAATTATGCAGATGGGACAGCGACAAATACGGTTACTGAATTTACTGAAGCACCATCTGAGCCTAGTTCTGAGAGTTCACAGGTGACTGAACAACCAAGTTCTGAACCAGAGCCTGTGCAACCTGCACAAGAAGAAAGTCGAACAGTTTATGTGGCGCGTCATGGAACAGCAGATGTTTATTGGTATGACATCAACAGTATGCCTAGCAATACCAACAAAGCAAATGTCGTTACAATGACAGAGGCAGATGCCCTAGCCCAAGGTAAACGACACACGTCTAAAGAGTAATACAAAAGCTGGACATCTTGTCCAGTTTTTTTGTAAAACGACTCAGATTTTACCACTTTTATCTGAAAATTTGATATACTGAGACTATCAAAGATACTTGAAAGAGAGGTTAATTGACTCTTTTTCAGTACAAGAAAGGAATAAAAATATGATTTGGATTATTATTGCCATTATCGTTGTTCTTGTAATTTTTGTTATTGCAAGTTATAACGGCTTGGTTAAAAGCCGTATGCAGACTAAGGAGGCATGGAGTCAAATTGATGTTCAATTGAAACGTCGTAATGACCTTCTTCCTAACTTGATTGAGACTGTAAAGGGATATGCAAAATACGAAGGTTCAACGCTTGAAAAAGTAGCAGAACTTCGTAATCAAGTAGCAGCTGCGACTTCACCAGCAGAAGCGATGCGTGCTAGTGATGAATTGACACGCCAGGTTTCTGGAATCTTTGCGGTTGCTGAAAGTTACCCTGACCTTAAGGCTAGTGCAAACTTCAGCCAGCTTCAAGAAGAGTTGACGAACACTGAAAACAAAATTGCCTATTCACGTCAACTTTATAACAGTGTGACAAGTAACTACAATGTGAAATTGGAAACATTCCCAAGCAATGTTATTGCTAAGATGTTTAGCTTTAAGGCTGCTGAATTCCTTGAAACACCAGAAGAAGAAAAAGCTGTTCCTAAGGTTGATTTCAGTGGACTAGGTAACTAATATGTTATTTGATCAGATTGCTCGAAATAAGAGAAAGACTTGGCTTTTGCTCCTGGTCTTTTTCCTCTTGTTGGGCCTTGTTGGTTACGGTGTCGGCTATCTTTGGTTAGGTTCAGGCTTCGGTGGTTTGATTCTTGCTCTAGTTATCGGTTTTATCTATGCCGTTACCATGATTTTCCAATCAACCAATGTCGTTATGGCTATGAATGGTGCACGAGAGGTTGATGAACAAACCGCTCCAAACCTTTATCATGTGGTTGAGGATATGGCTATGGTAGCACAAATACCGATGCCACGTGTCTTTATTGTCGATGATCCTTCAATGAATGCTTTTGCGACGGGGTCTAGCCCTAAAAATGCTGCTGTGGCTGCTACGACAGGTCTTCTTGCAGTTATGAATCGTGAGGAACTTGAAGGGGTCATAGGGCACGAAGTCAGCCATATTCGTAACTATGACATCCGTATCTCGACTATTGCAGTTGCCTTGGCATCTGCCATCACCATGCTAGCTGGTATGGCTCGCAATATGATGTTCTGGGGTGGAGGCCGTCGCCGTAATGATGATGACCGTAATGGAAGTAGTGGCTTGGAGATTATTCTTCTCATTATTTCCTTGATTGCCATTATCCTTGCGCCTTTGGCAGCTACCCTGGTTCAGTTGGCTATTTCACGTCAGCGTGAATTTCTAGCTGATGCTTCTAGTGTCGAATTAACACGTAACCCACAAGGTATGATTAATGCTCTGCTTAAACTTGATCATAGTGAACCGATGCAACATCACGTAGATGATGCTAGCGCAGCTCTCTATATCAATGATCCCAAAAAGGAATCTGGTTTACAGAAGCTCTTTTATACGCACCCACCAATTTCAGAACGGGTGGAACGCTTGAAACAAATGTAAAAAAAGTGAGACTGATGACAATTCTAAGGGTGTTTATCAGCCTCACTTTTTTAGTTTGATTCAATATAAAGGTTGCTAGCAACAGTTTCTGGAATTTGAATTTCTTTTCCATCAATATTCAGGCGGTAAAGTTGTGTAAAAGGGTCAAAGCCTTTCAAGGTAAAAGTTACTCCAATTTTAAGACCGACAGTTTCCAAATAATGGAGTAAATCAATTTGATCCTGAACTCGACGAAGTACATAGTCTCCAGGAGTTAGGTCTTGTGTAAAAGTCTGGTTGTAGATTTCCTCTATGAGCTGACCTGACTTGGGGATTTGCCCACCGTGTGGACAGGTTTGGGGGTAATTGAGTAGGCGGTCAAGGGCATTGATAAAGTGATCAGAGACAGTATGCTCTAAAATTTCAGCCTCTTGATGAATTAGGTCACAAGTATATTGCAAGTGGTCCACCAAAAAGACTTCGATGAGACGATGTTTCCGATAGAGTTCAGCGACATTGATTTTACCAGTTTTCGTTAGAAGATAGCCCTTGACTTTGTCTTTGATGATGAGGTCTTCTGAAATCAATTTCTTAATCATTTCCGTCACAGCAGGTGGAGACACCTGCATACGGTTTGCGATTTCCTTATTGCTTATTTTACCTTCTTCAGTACCAATCTCATAGATACATTTGAGGTAGTCTTCTTTATTAGGTGTCATTTCTCTTCCTTTGAAAATAGTCTCACCTTAGTATAACAGATTTATCATAAGAATACAGAATATTTCTTAGATAAGATTTTTACTGATTCAAGCCTTGGGTGATTTTATCCAGATTATATTTCATCATGTTGTAGTAGCTATCACCGTTTTGCCCTTTTTCAGCAATAGAATCTGTAAAGATCTTTGCATAAATAGGAATATTGGTATCCTTAGATACTGTTTTCATAGGGCGTTCATCGACACTAGATTCGACAAAGAGAGCTGGTACCTTTGTTTGACGTAGTTTTTCAACTAGTGTTTTGATTTGTTCTGGTGTGCCTTCTTCTTCTGTATTGATTTCCCAGATGTAGGCAGATGGTACGCCATAGGCTTTAGAGAAGTATTTGAAGCATCCTTCACTAGTGACAATCAGTTTTTTCTCATCGGGAATCTTGTTAAATGTCTCTTTAGCTTCTTGGTCCAGTTTACTAAGTTTGTCAGTATAGGATTTTAGATTCTTTTCGTAGTAGGTCTTGTTTTTAGGGTCCTTAGCAATCAGTTGCTTGGCAATATTTTGAGCATAAATAATCCCATTTTCCAGATTAAGCCAAGCGTGGGGATCTTCCTTACCTTTTTCTGATTGACCTTCAAGGTAAATTACCTCAACACCATCACTAACTGCAAAATAATCTTTATTTTCTGTCTTATGAGCATTCTTGACTAACTTAGTAAACCAAGCATTTCCACCAGTTTCTAAATTGATACCGTTGTAAAAAATTAAGTCAGCTTGCGATGTCTTCTTTACATCATCAGGAAGAGGTTCGTATTCGTGAGGATCCTTACCAACGGGGACAATAGAGTGGAGAGTGATTTTATCTCCAGCAATATTTTTGGTGATATCAGCAATAATGGAATTGGTCGTAACGACTCGTAATTTATCCTTGCTACTGCCTTGTTTATTGGTACAAGCTGTTAGAGTAACTACCGCTAAAAGTAGTAGTACTATTGTTGATAGTATTTTTTTCATATTATTTTCATCCTATTATTCTATTGTTTATAAGTTTTATTCATGCCACTTTGTTTAGGGGCGATGAAAAAGCTGATGAGAAAGAGTAGAGCAGACGTTAATACAATGCTTGAACCAGCTGCAATATTAAAACTATAGCCGATAAAAAGACCTAGAACAGATGCCAGAGCCCCTAATCCTGATGAGAGAAGAATCATTGTTTTTAGGCTATGAGCATAAAGGTAGGCAGTAGCAGCCGGTGTAATTAAAAGTGCCACAATAAGAATAGTACCAACACTTTGCATGGCAGTTACAGCAACCAAGGTTAGAATAACCATCAGTAAGTAATGGTAGAAGGAGACTTTAACTCCCATTGACTTGGCCAAAATTGGATCAAAGGATGTTAGGAGTAGAGGGCGAAAGAAGATTGTAATATTTGCTAGTACGAGAAGTGAAACGATAATCGTTATCCACATATCCATGTCTTGTACAGCTAGAATATTCCCGAAGAGAATATGAAAGAGATCTGTGGAACTATTAGCAACACCGATGAGAATAATACCGAGAGCTAGAAAGCTCGAAAAGGTAATCCCAATTGCCGTGTCACTCTTAATAATGGAATTGCTTTTGATATAGGTAATCATTGTAGAAGCTAAAAGTCCAAAGATGATGGCTCCTATGAAAAAGTTAATACCCAAGATAAAGGAAATGGCTACCCCAGGTAGAACCGCATGTGAAATTGCATCACCCATAAGTGACATCCCTCTTAGAATAATAAAACAACCAACAGCACCCCCGACAATTCCAATAACTAAAGCCGTTATAAGAGCATTTTGTAAGAAGTGGAAATTTAGCAAACCATCAATAAATTCAGAAATCATTTACATCTCCTTTATAAAATAAACTGTTACCGTAGGTTTTACGGAGATTATCCTCATTAAAAATAAGAGTAGTAGGCCCACTAGCAATCAGTTTACGATTGAGGAGGATAACTTGGTCAAAATAATGAGGAACTTTGCTCAAATCATGGTGGACAATAAGAATAAGCTTACCTTTGTCCCTAAGTTCTCTCAAGGTGTTCATGATAATATCTTCGCTAACGGAGTCAATCCCTACAAAGGGTTCATCTAATAAAATAATATCAGCCTCTTGTACAAGACAACGAGCGATTAGAACACGTTGAAATTGACCTCCTGATAATTGGCTTATTTGTCGATGAGCCAAATCATTTAGACCGAGTAGTGTTAAAGCATCTGTGACCTTAGACCAATCACTCTTAGATAGACGTTTAAAGAACTTGGTTTTGGGATAGAGTCCTAGAGAGATGCACTCTCTGACAGTAATCGGAAAGTTAAAATCAATATCAGCCTTCTGTGCAACATAGGAAATACGATTCAATTGCTGACGAATAGGTTGTTTATTGAAAAGGATTTTTCCAGAGTGAGGAATAATACCAATCAATGCTTTAATTAGAGTTGATTTACCAGCACCATTTGGTCCAATAATTCCAGTAATACTAGGTCCCTCCAAGTTTAAGGTGATATTATCCAGAGCTAATGTCTGTTGATAAGACACATTAATATTTTCAATTTGAATCATTAGCTACCTCCTTGAGTTTAATATACTTTAAAACAAAAATTAAGTCAAGTTAACTTATATAATTAATTGAACTTAATTTTTTTATCGTTGTCAAGATGACAGAGGATAGTGAATGAGAGTACATTTTTTATATCAAATATTTAGCCTGATCAAACTGTTTGATATTTGGGAGAGGCTACAAGGAACATTATTTTTACAATTTGTACGATCTCACTCTGTATTTCAAGAAATCTTTAGTTTTTATTTTTTAAAACTAGTCATATTTCCTTATTTCTGGCATAATAGATATATGAAATTAACGATTCAACGAATGGCTCGAATAGCCATTCTGTCAGCTCTGGCAGTAGGATTGCGGTCAGCATTTATAGGATTGCCAAATATTCAGCCTATTACAGCTATGTTTTTTGTGGCTGTTCTTTATTTGGGTTTGGTTGATGGTCTATTGATTATGGCTTTAACCATGTCCATCTCAGGATTCATTTTTGGTTTTGGTCCCTGGGTCTTTAATCAGATTCTGGCTTTCGGCGTCTTGATGGCTCTTTGGAGTTTGATGGCACCTAGGTTGTCACTTGTTTGGCAGATTGCTTTGGTTACTCTCTTGTCCTTTCTCTATGGGGTTCTCATGGATTACAGCTATGGCCTCCTATTTAAAAGTGGGATTACCTTTGTTATTTCTGGTCTACTTTACGACACCTATCATGCAATATCGACGCTTCTATTTTATCCATTCATACAGTCTATTTTTCGGAGGTTTTTGAAATGAAAAAATTATTAACCTATATCTTTCTCGCCTTATCACTTGTTACCCTAGCAGCCTGTGGAAAAAATGAGGCAGCTAAACTTACTAGTAGCACAAACAATCATCAGTCTAAGGTTCAAGGTCAAGTGACTTTGATTTTGAAAACAGATAAGGAAAGTAAGAAAAAATCAGTAGAAATCCAAAAAGGGGATACAGTGCTTGATGTCTTGGAAGAGGTCTATCCTGTTCAAGAAAACGATGGCTTTATCACTGAGATTGATGGTATTTCTCAAGATAAAGATAAGGGCATCTATTGGATGTTTGATGTTAATGGGAAACTTGGTGAAAAAGCAGCCAACCAACTTAAGGTTGAAGATGGCGATGAAATCAAATTCTATCAAAAAAAGTATAATTAAGATTCTGAACTCTGTTTCAGAGTTTTTTTTTATAAAGTTCGGAAATAGACTTAAAAAATTGTTTGAAAAAGTCGGAAAATTGCAAAATAACTGACGATTTAAAGGAAAATAGTTTACTTTTGTTTTAAAAGTGATATGATAAAAGGGTACTACATAAAGTAAGGAGAATACGGTTTGGCTTTTAACAAATTGGAAAGCAGTAACAACCAGGAAATCATCTCTGAAGAAGTTGGTATCTTGAAAGAATTGTTGGATGATGCAACACGAGGCATGGCTGGAGAGCAAGGTCTCACAACAATCCAACATTTGGTTGAACTTTATGATGAAGGTGACTATGTGGCCCTTACACAAGCCATTTCAGAAATGACGAATGACGATATGGTCGTTGCATCACGTTATTTCTCTTTGTTACCTCTCTTGATTAATATCTCTGAGGACGTGGATTTGGCTTATGAAGTCAACCACAAGAACAATATTGATGAATCTTATCTAGGTAAGTTGTCTGAAACCTTTGATGTTGTCGCTGAAAGTGATAATGCACGTGACATTCTTGAACATGTCAATGTCGTGCCAGTATTGACAGCTCACCCAACTCAGGTTCAACGTAAAACTATGCTTGAATTGACTAACCACATTCACGAACTTCTCCGTAAGCATCGTGACGTTAAGGCTGGTCTTATTAACAAGGATAAATGGTATGCAGATTTGCGTCGTTATGTAGAAATTATGATGCAAACAGATATCATTCGTGAGAAAAAACTTAAGGTTAAAAACGAAATCACTAACGTTATGGAGTATTATAACTCCTCATTGATTAAGGCGATTACGAACCTATCACATGAATTCAAACGTTTAGCAGTTGAAAAAGGTATTGAACTCGACAATCCAACACCTATTACAATGGGTATGTGGATTGGTGGTGACCGTGACGGGAACCCATTTGTAACAGCAGAAACTCTTAAACTTTCTGCAACATTGCAAAGTGAAGTTATCCTCAACTACTATATCGAAAAAGTTGATAATCTTTACCGTTCATTCTCCCTTTCATCACGCTTGACTAAGGTTTCAGATACAGTAGCAGAGATGGCGAAACATTCTCCAGATACATCTGTTTATCGTGAAAATGAACCTTACCGTCGTGCTTTCAGTTACATCCAGTCTAAGTTGATTCAAACACTTCTTTTCTTTAAAGAAGGAAACTTCAGCAAGGAAAGAGTTGCTAAACGCCTTTCTGAAAATGTTCGTCTGGGTTCGGCTTCAACAGGTGAAGTAGTAGCTGATTACGTGCAACAACGTCTCAGCCAAAGTCTTCAAGCTGTCTCACAACAAACAACAGAATTCTACGAAACAGCAGATGCCTTCCATGACGATCTTTTGGCAATCAAAAATTCACTTCTTGAAAACGACGATGCTGTCTTGATTTCAGGTGATTTCGAAGAGCTTCTTCAAGCTGTAGAAGTCTTTGGTTTCTATCTTGCTACAATCGATATGCGTCAAGATTCAAGTGTTCATGAAGCATGTGTAGCAGAGTTGCTTAAATCTGCAAATATTGTTGATAACTATAGTGAATTAACAGAGGTTGAAAAAGTTGCGGTTCTTCTTAAAGAATTGCAAGAAGATCCTCGTACCTTGTCATCAACTAATGTGCCTAAGTCTGAAACACTTGAAAAAGAATTGGCAATCTTCCGCACTGCTCGTCTCTTGAAAGACTATATCGGTGAAGATGTCATCAAACAACATATCATTTCTCACACTGAGAGCGTTTCTGATATGTTTGAGTTGGCCATCCTTCTTAAAGAAGTTGGTTTGGTTGATACAGAACGTGCGCGTGTCCAAATTGTTCCACTTTTTGAAACTATCGAAGACTTGGAAAACTCTAATGATATCATGAAACAATATCTTGGTTATGATATCGTTAAACGTTGGATCAAGAATAGCAACAACTACCAAGAAATCATGTTGGGTTACTCAGACTCTAACAAAGATGGTGGTTACTTGTCTTCAGGTTGGACACTTTACAAAGCTCAAAACGAATTGACTAAGATCGGTGAAGAGCGTGGTATTAAGATTACCTTCTTCCATGGCCGTGGTGGTACTGTCGGTCGTGGTGGTGGCCCATCATACGATGCCATTACGTCTCAACCATTTGGTACCATTAAGGACCGTATCCGTTTGACTGAGCAAGGTGAAGTTATCGGTAATAAATATGGTAATAAGGATGCTGCCTACTACAATCTTGAAATGCTTGTTTCAGCTGCCCTTGACCGTATGGTAACACGTCAAATTGCGGACCCAGATGAATTGGTTGATTTCCGTGAAATTATGGACGGTATTGTTCATGATTCTAATGTTATCTATCGTGATCTTGTCTTTGGAAACGAACATTTCTATGATTACTTCTTTGAAGCAAGCCCTATTAAAGAAGTCTCAAGTTTGAATATCGGTTCTCGTCCAGCAGCTCGTAAGACTATTACTGAGATTTCTGGTCTTCGTGCGATTCCTTGGGTATTCTCATGGTCACAAAACCGTATCATGTTCCCAGGTTGGTATGGTGTGGGTTCTGCCTTTAATCGCTTTATCCAAGCTGAAGAAGGCAACCTTGAGAAACTTCAACATATGTTTGAAACATGGCCATTCTTCCGTTCACTTTTGTCAAACGTGGACATGGTGCTTTCAAAATCAGACATGAATATCGCCTTCCACTATGCACAATTGGCAGAGAGTGAAGAAGTACGCAGTGTCTTCAATATTATTTTGGATGAGTGGCAGTTGACTAAGGATGTTATTCTTGCTATTGAAAAACATGATGGCTTCCTTGATGAAAGTCCATCACTTAAAGCAAGTTTGGACTTCCGTTTACCATACTTCAATGTCTTGAACTACATCCAAATTGAATTGATTAAACGTCTTCGTAACAATGATTTGACCGATGACGAAATTAGCCTTATTCACATTACCATAAATGGTATTGCAACAGGTCTTCGTAACTCTGGTTAGTGAAGTAAAGTTCATCACTTTGGTGGTGGGCTTTTTGTTATGGTGAAAAATCTGTTATAATAAAACCATGATTGCTATGGAAACGATTGAAAAGCTGTCCAAAGAAAAGCTCCCCATGATAACGGTCTTGGCGGGCGAGGATTTAGGGCAGTATAGTCAAGCAAAAGAAAAATTTTTAAAACAAATTGGTTTTGATCCGGGTGACTTAACCTATTCTTATTTTGATATGTCTGAGACTGATTATCAAGATGCTGAGCTCGATTTAGAAAGCATGCCTTTTTTTGCAGATGAAAAGGTGGTCATTTTTGATCATTTCGCGGATATGACTACTGCTAAAAAATCGTATCTGGATGAGAAAGAGTTGAAGCGCCTTGAAAATTATCTTGAGTCTCCTGTTGAAACAACACGTCTTGTCTTGATGTCTGCAGGAAAGCTAGATGGAAAGCGTCGTTTAGTCAAACTTCTCAAACGTGATGCCATGGTGCTTGAAGCCAGTCCCTTGAAAGATGCAGAACTTAGAACCTATTTTCAAAAGCAGGCGCATCAAGAGGGGCTTACATTTGATACAGGAGTCTTTGAGGAACTTTTGATTAAGTCAAATTTTGACTTTTCAGATGTTCAAAAAAACTTAGCTTTTCTAAAGGGGTATAAAACGGAAGGAAATATCTCATCGCAAGATATTGCTGAGGCCATTCCTAAAAGTTTGCAAGATAATATTTTTGATATGACGCAACTACTTTTGCGAGGTCAGATTCAGAGTGTTCGTGAATTGGTTCATGATTTACGGCTTCAGGGTGAAGATGAGATTAAGTTGATTGCTGTTATGTTGGGACAATTTCGTACCTATTTACAGGTTAAACTCTTATCTGCTCAAGGCAAAAGTGAGCAGCAAATTGTTTCAAGTCTGTCAGATTATTTAGGGCGTAAAGTCAATCAATTTCAGGTTCGTTTTGCACTGAGAGATAGCCGTCCTTTGTCAGTAGCATTCTTAAAAAAGACGATTAAGATTTTAGTAGAGACAGATTACCAGATAAAAACAGGAACTTTAGATAAAGATTACTTGTTTGATTTAGCACTTTTAAAAATCGTATCAAACCGCTAGAAATTTGGAGTTTTCTTTGATTTTGTAAGCAAAATTTTTGAAAGCTCTACCACTTTACGGTAAAATGAAGAAAAAATGAAAAGAGGACCTTTACTATGGCAATTATCCTTCCAGACCTTCCTTACGCTTACGATGCTTTGGAACCATACATTGATGCTGAAACAATGACTCTTCACCACGATAAACACCACGCAACTTATGTAGCAAATGCTAATGCTGCTCTTGAAAAACACCCAGAAATTGGTGAAGATCTCGAAGCACTTTTGGCTGACGTGGAACAAATTCCAGCAGATATTCGTCAAGCACTTATTAACAATGGTGGTGGACACCTTAACCACGCACTTTTCTGGGAACTCTTGTCTCCTGAAAAACAAGAACCAACTGCAGAAGTAGCAGCTGCTATTAACGAAGCTTTCGGCTCATTTGAAGCTTTCCAGGAAGCTTTCACAGCAGCAGCAACAACTCGTTTTGGTTCAGGTTGGGCATGGCTTGTTGTTAACGCTGAAGGTAAGCTTGAAGTCGTTTCAACTGCTAACCAAGATACTCCTATCTCAGACGGTAAGAAACCAATCTTGGCACTTGATGTTTGGGAACATGCATACTACCTAAACTACCGTAACGTACGTCCAAACTACATCAAAGCTTTCTTTGAAATCATTAACTGGAATAAAGTTGCTGAGCTTTATGCAGCAGCTAAATAAGTTTAAAATTATCCTCACTATTGGGGATAATTTTTTTGTAATATGATTGTAAAATCTCCTTGATTTTTAGTGAATTATAGCTTAAACTATAATTGTTATGAAAAAAAAGAAAAAACATTCAAGCAAAAAGTATAGTGGAAGCCGCCGAAAAACTAAAGACAAAAAGAAAGATTCGGTAAAACAAGACCTTCAAAAAGACACTAAAGATACTAAAAAAGATGTCAAAAAAGGCGCTAAGAAAGACAACAAAAAAGCATCGAAAAAAGATGCTAAAAAGACTTCTAAAAAATCAGTAGACAAGAAGTCAGCTGAGGAAACAGTAGTACCAGTTGAACACAAGGAAAACGAAGCAAAAACTGAAACTTTGGCACTTAGAAGTAAGCGCTCTAAGAAATCTAAAGCTAAATCAAAATCATCTCGTGATGATAAAAAAGCTTATATTATCTTAGCCTTCCTAGGTGTTTTGGTAATTCTTCTGTTTGTTGCCATGCTTGCTTTAGCAGGACGTGGTAAACAAGCTGGTCACACTGGTGGTATTGGAAATATCTTCGGATCTAGTTCTAAAGTCACTAAAAAAGAAGACAAAGAAAAAGAGGAAAAGGTAACTCCAACTAATAAATCAGCCGAAGCTAAACAAGCCGTCATGGAAGCAGATGCAGATACCATGTATGGTAATGGCTTGTATTATGATTATGCTAACATGACATTGAACCAAGTGGTTGAAGCATTTATGGCTGACCAAGGTATTGAGTCTAGCCAAATTGCCTTTTCGTATAAAAATACCAAGACAAATGAGCAATTCTCTATGAATGATACTCAGCCAATGACTGCAGGATCAACTTATAAATTGCCACTAAACATGCTTGTCATGGATGAGGTTAATAAGGGTAAACTTTCTTTAACTGAACGTTTTGATATTACTAATACTGAGTATGAATACCAAGGTGAACATGATAATTATGTTGCTGCTTTCGGTGGTTCAATGACTATTCCAGAGATGCAAGAATATTCTCTTGTATACTCTGAGAATACTCCTGCCTACGCTTTGGCGGAACGCCTTGGTGGTATGGAAAAATTCTATGGCATGCTCGATAAATACGGTAAATCAAAAGGTGAAGTGAAGACTATCCAAATGCATGGTAATAAGACAACAACAGATTATTACATTCAAGTTTTGGATTATCTCTGGAAACATCAAGATAATTACAAGGATATCCTTCACTACATTGGTGAGTCATTCCCTAATGAGTACTACAAGACATATCTTCCTAATCTGACAATTTATCAAAAACCAGGTTATGTCCGTGAAGCACTTAACGTTGATGCTATCGTTATGGAAGATACACCTTATATGGTTGCAATCTATACACGTTACCTTGGTGGATCAACTGAAAATTCAGATGAAATCAGCGGTTGGGGTCTCCAACAATTAGGAATGCTCTCTTATGTCATTAATGAGTGGCACCGTGTCAATATGAACTAATAAAGAAAAGCCGAATTTATCGGCTTTTTTTCTATATAATTGAACAAAAAGTAAGAAGTACTATCCCTAGAAAAAGAAATGGGACAAATGCGATGCATTCCTTGAGATTTCTTCGTAGAAGGAAGTAAGCTAGTCCTAATAGGCAGGCAATTTCGATAATAAGTAGTATTTTTGAAAATGGGAAAATAAGGGAGGCACTTGCTAAATAGAGAAAATCTCCTTCCCCAATATTTAGATGTTTCATATAAGAAAGGGTAGCGATGGTAATCCCCAAGGCAAATGTGAGGTAGTAGTTGCCCATGAATAAGAGTGGGACTGTTCCAACTATCCAAATCAGAAGCGGATAGGATTTATGTTTCAAATCAAAAATTGATAGACAAAGGCTGAAGTAAAGAAAGTAGGTTACTTCAAGACTTAAAAAGTCATAAAAATATAGAAGGCATATTACTCCACAAAATAGTTCCATAAAGAGGTAACGAAGAGGGATAGGAGTCTGACATGAACGACATCGAGATCTTAAGAAAAGTTGTGAGAGGATAGGGATCATCTCGAAAAAACGCAACTGATGCTTGCAGTGACTACAGTGACTACTAGGAAAAATAATCGACTTTTCAAGAAAACGATCACAAATTAGTCCGATAAATGAACCTAAAGAGGCTCCTAGAAAAAAATAAATAATACTTAACATACCTAATTATTCGAAAAAGAGTGAGAAAAAGCATTTTACTTGCATCTTATTTAGAAATATTCTAAAATAAAAGTATAAATAATAGTAATTCTAAATAAGGAGAATTAATATGGTAGATTCAATTAAAGAAACAATCAATGAAACAGTTAACCAACAAGCTGAAACACCTTCATATACAAAAACTAAAGCAGTTTTGAATCAAGCAGTTGCTGATTTGTCTGTAGCGGCTTCAATTGTTCACCAAGTTCATTGGTATATGCGTGGTCCTGGTTTCCTCTATCTTCATCCAAAAATGGATGAATTGATGGATAGTTTGAATGCTCACCTTGATGTTGTTAGTGAACGTTTGATTACTATTGGTGGGGAACCATACTCAACTTTGGTAGAATTTTCATCTAATTCAGGCTTGACTGAAACTACTGGTACATTTGATAAACCAATGTCTGATCAAATCCAATTATTGGTTGATACATACAAATATTTGTCAGTATTGTTCCAAGTTGGTTTGGATATCACAGATGAAGAAGGAGATGCTCCTTCAAATGATATCTTCACTGCAGCTAAATCTGAAATTGATAAGACAATCTGGATGTTGACTGCAGAACTTGGACAAGCTCCAGGCTTGAGATAAGCATTTTTGAGTTAAGATGATTGTCAAGAGTTCCTCTAAAAGTGTATAATAGACGTAAAATACTTTTAGAAGAAGGGGGGGTGGCGATATGTCTGTACATCGACGTAGTCTAGGCGTTTATGAAGATGTCCTAAATCAGTTAAAAGCTAAAGGAATTCGGTTGACGGAATCTCGTAAAGCTGTTATTCGCTATTTGATGATGTCTGATCAACACCCTAGTGCAGATGTGATATATTATGACCTACTCCCTGACAATCCTGGGATGAGTTTGGCGACGGTCTATAACAACCTGAAGGTGTTGGTTGAAGAAGGGATTGTCTCTGAAATCAAGGTTAATAATGATAATACAACCTATTATGATTTTATGGGACATGACCACTTAAACATTGTTTGTGAAAAATGTGGTCACATTACTGACTTAGACTTACCGATTCCGTCTTTCAAGGAAGAGGTAGAATCACAAACTGGATTTCGCATTACTCGTGAACAGATGATTTTACATGGGATTTGCCCGAATTGTCAATAACCTGAGTCTAAATGACTTAGGTCTTTTTTGAAGTATACAATAATCTGTAAAGGTTTTCAAAACTATCTTGTCATGGCAGAAGCTTTTTGCTAAAATATTGCTATGAAAACTTTATATGACGTTCAACAGTTGTTGAAACAGTTTGGCATAGTAGTTTACCTGGGAAAAAGGCTCTATGATATCGAAATGATGAAGATTGAATTAGAAGCCCTCTACCAGAATGGTTTGGTGGACAAGGACAGCTACCTTACTGCTGAAATGATTTTACGACGTGAACATCGCATTGAAATGGAGAAAGAAAATGAGTAAAAAACTCTTGGGAATTGACCTTGGTGGAACAACTGTTAAATTTGGTATTTTGACTTCAGAAGGTGAAGTCCAAGAAAAATGGGCGATTGAAACAAATACGCTTGAAAATGGTCGTCACATCGTCCCTAACATCGTGGAGTCTTTGAAACACCGTTTGGAAATGTACGGACTTACTGCAGAAGATTTCATTGGAATTGGTATGGGTTCTCCAGGAGCTGTTAATCGTGAAAATAAAACGGTCACTGGTGCTTTCAACTTGAACTGGGCAGAAACTCAAGAAGTTGGATCTGTCATCGAAAAAGAACTCGGTATTCCATTTGCAATTGATAATGATGCTAACGTTGCTGCCCTCGGTGAACGTTGGGTTGGTGCTGGTGCTAACAATCCTGATGTTGTCTTTGTGACATTAGGAACAGGAGTTGGTGGCGGCGTTATCGCTGATGGTAACTTGATCCATGGTGTTGGCGGTGCTGGTGGTGAAATTGGCCACATTATCGTTGAGCCTGAAACAGGATTTGAATGTACTTGCGGAAACAAAGGATGCTTGGAAACTGTAGCTTCTGCAACAGGTGTCGTACGTTTGGCACGTCATTTGGCAGAAGGCTATGAAGGTAACTCTTCTATTAAAGCTGCTGTAGATAATGGTGAGCAAGTAACAAGTAAAGATATTTTCGTTGCCGCTGCCGAAGGCGACAAGTTTGCTAATAGCATCGTTGACAAAGTCTCTGAATACCTAGGACTTGCAACAGCAAATATCTCAAATATTCTTAACCCAGATTCAGTTGTAATCGGTGGTGGTGTCTCAGCAGCTGGTGAATTCTTGCGTAGCCGTGTTGAAGGATACTTTACACGTTATGCATTCCCACAAGTTCGCCGTACAACAAAAGTGAAATTAGCAGAGCTTGGAAATGATGCTGGTATCATTGGAGCTGCTAGCCTTGCACTTACAATTGATAACTAATGAATGACAGAAGGTGTGTCTGACCAATTATAGGTGGACAGCACCTTTTTCTTGTTGAAAAACGTTTACAATTAGCTGAGCTCTGCCATTTTGTTGAAAATGTGGTATACTTTAAAAGTTGAAATAAAAATTAAAGAGGAAAAAATGACTAAACTTAGAGAAGATATCCGTAACGTAGCCATCATTGCCCACGTTGACCACGGTAAAACAACACTTGTTGATGAATTGTTGAAACAATCACACACTCTTGACGAGCGTAAAGAGCTTGATGAGCGTGCAATGGACTCAAACGATCTTGAAAAAGAACGTGGAATTACCATCCTTGCCAAAAATACAGCCGTTGCTTATAACGGTACGCGTATCAACATCATGGATACACCAGGTCACGCGGACTTCGGTGGAGAAGTTGAACGTATCATGAAAATGGTTGATGGGGTTGTCCTTGTTGTCGATGCCTACGAAGGTACAATGCCTCAAACACGTTTTGTGTTGAAAAAAGCACTCGAGCAAAACTTGACACCTATCGTTGTTGTTAACAAGATTGATAAACCATCAGCTCGTCCTGAAGAAGTTGTTGATGAAGTTCTTGAACTTTTCATCGAGCTTGGTGCTGATGATGATCAGTTGGAATTCCCAGTTGTGTATGCTTCAGCGATTAACGGAACATCATCGTTGTCAGATAACCCTGCTGATCAAGAGCACACTATGGCTCCAATCTTTGACACTATTATTGACCACATCCCAGCTCCTGTAGATAACTCAGATGAGCCTCTTCAATTCCAAGTGTCACTTCTTGACTACAATGATTTCGTTGGACGTATCGGTATTGGACGTATCTTCCGTGGAACTGTAAAAGTCGGTGACCAAGTTACCCTTTCAAAACTTGATGGAACAACAAAGAACTTCCGTGTTACTAAACTTTTCGGTTTCTTTGGTTTGGAACGTCGTGAAATTGAAGAAGCAAAAGCTGGTGATTTGATTGCCATCTCAGGTATGGAAGACATCTTCGTTGGTGAAACAATTACACCAACTGATGCTGTTGAACCATTGCCAGTTCTTCGTATTGACGAACCAACACTTCAAATGACTTTCTTGGCTAATAACTCACCATTTGCAGGTCGTGAAGGTAAACACGTGACATCACGTAAAGTTGAAGAGCGTCTCTTGGCAGAGTTGCAAACAGACGTATCTCTTCGTGTAGATCCAACTGACTCACCAGATAAATGGACAGTTTCAGGACGTGGGGAATTGCACTTGTCAATCCTTATCGAAACAATGCGTCGTGAAGGTTACGAACTTCAAGTATCTCGTCCAGAAGTTATCATCAAAGAAATTGATGGCGTGAAATGTGAGCCATTTGAACGTGTTCAAATTGATACTCCGGAAGAGTACCAAGGTTCTATCATCCAAGCCCTTTCAGAACGTAAAGGTGATATGCTTGATATGCAAATGGTTGGTAACGGTCAAACACGTCTTATCTTCCTTGTACCAGCTCGTGGTCTTATCGGATTCTCAACTGAATTCTTGTCTATGACACGTGGTTACGGTATCATGAACCATACTTTCGACCAATACTTGCCAGTTGTTGCTGGTGAAATTGGTGGACGTCACCGTGGTGCCCTCGTTTCTATCGATACTGGTAAAGCGACAACTTACTCAATCATGCGTATCGAAGAACGTGGTACAATCTTTGTTAACCCAGGTACTGAAGTTTATGAAGGTATGATTGTTGGTGAAAATGCTCGTGAAAATGACCTTGGTGTCAATATCACTACAGCAAAACAAATGACAAACGTGCGTTCAGCAACTAAGGACCAAACGGCTGTTATCAAGACTCCACGTATCTTGACTCTTGAAGAATCACTTGAATTCTTGGATGACGATGAGTACATGGAAGTAACGCCTGAATCTATCCGCTTGCGTAAACAAATTTTGAATAAAGCAGAGCGTGATAAAGCCAATAAACGTAAGAAAAAAGCAGCAGAAGCTGAATAATATATAGAGAGGAGAAGAGATGTTTTATCTGATTGTTGCTATATTGATTGCATCATTCTATTTCTTTATTGCACCAAAGTCGGTAAAAAACACCATGAATCTTCTCTTTGTCATGGCTACCTTAGCATTGCTCCTACTTTTAGCAGTGCTATCAATCATTAAATTCTTCAGTTTACCTGGTGAGTTCTTTGTTACGGTGGGAATGCTTGTATTGAGCTATTTCACCTTGAAAGATTTTTTCGCTATGTCAGAGCTTAATCATGAAAAAGCTGAACATGAAGATAAATAAGTAGCATGAGATTAAAAGTCAATCGAATAGATTGGCTTTTTCTTTTGCCAAGAAGAGGTAACTCCTTGAAATAGCTTGGGATAAAGGGTAAAATGATTATGATACAATTTGAGAGAATGGACGAATTATGAAATCAGTAACACAATTTGAAAATAAAAAAGTTTTGGTCCTTGGTTTGGCTAAATCTGGTGAAGCAGCTGCCCGCCTATTGGCTAAGTTGGGTGCTATTGTCACAGTAAATGATGGGAAACCATTTGAGGAAAATCCATCAGCACAGACGCTTCTTGAAGAAGGGATTAAGGTTGTCTGTGGCGGACATCCTCTTGAACTATTGGATGAAAATTTTGAATTAATGGTGAAAAATCCTGGAATTCGTTATGACAATCCAATGGTAGCTCGTGCACTTGAAAAAGGCATTCCTGTTTGGACTGAAGTGGAATTAGCTTACCTAGTATCTGAAGCACCTATTATCGGTATTACAGGCTCAAATGGTAAGACAACAACGACAACTATGATTGCTGATGTCCTAAACCATGGTGGCAAATCGGGTGTCTTGTCTGGAAATATCGGTTTCCCTGCGTCAGAAGTTGCACAGTCAGTTACTGCTCAAGATACCTTAGTTATGGAATTGTCTTCTTTCCAATTGATGGGGATTGACAGCTTCCATCCACATATTGCTGTGATTACTAACTTGATGCCGACACATATTGACTATCATGGTAGTTTTGAAGAATATGTGGCTGCCAAATGGAATATTCAAAATCAGATGACTGCGGATGATTTTGTTGTTTTGAACTTCAATCAAGACTTGGCTAAGGAATTAGCTACACAAACTAAAGCACAAGTAGTACCATTCTCAACAGTGGAAAAAGTAGATGGTGCCTATCTTGAAAATGGTGGTCTCTACTTCAAAGGTGAATTGGTGATGCAAGCTGATGAGATTGGCGTTCCTGGTAGTCACAATGTTGAAAATGCCTTGGCAACTATAGCTGTAGCAAAATTGTCAGGTATCTCAAACCAAGCTATCAAGGAAACCCTCGCAAGCTTTGGTGGGGTTAAGCACCGTCTCCAATTCGTTGACACTATCGATGAAGTGAAATTCTATAATGATAGTAAGTCAACAAACATTTTAGCGACACAAAAAGCACTTTCTGGTTTTGATAATAGCAAAGTCATTTTGATTGCCGGTGGTTTGGACCGTGGTAATGAATTTGATGAACTCATTCCTGACATTACTGGTCTTAAGAAAATGGTGATTTTAGGAGAATCAGCTCCCCGTGTCAAACGTGCTGCTGATAAAGCGGGCGTGACTTATCTTGATGCCAAAGATGTGGCAGATGCGACACGTATTGCTTTTGATCAAGCAAGTGCAGGAGATGTTGTCTTGTTGAGCCCTGCAAACGCAAGTTGGGATATGTACAAGAATTTCGAAGTGCGTGGTGACGAATTTATCACAACTGTTGAGCAATTGAAGGGATAGTCTATGGCAAAAGCGAAAAAGATTGTTTTTACCGGTGGTGGAACCGTTGGACATGTGACTTTAAATCTTATCTTAATTCCAAAATTTCTCAAAGATGGATGGGAAGTGCACTATATCGGTGACAAGCACGGGATTGAACATGAGCAGATTGATAAATCTGGCTTAGATGTGACTTTCCATAGTATTGCTACAGGTAAACTACGTCGTTATTTCTCATGGCAAAATATGTTGGATGTCTTTAAAGTTGGTTGGGGGATTCTTCAGTCTATTGCAATTATTGCCAAGATTCGCCCCCAAGCACTCTTTTCAAAGGGTGGATTTGTCTCAGTGCCACCGGTAATTGCTTCTAAATTATTAGGAGTTCCTGTATATGTGCATGAGTCTGACCTTTCTATGGGCTTGGCCAATAAAATTGCCTATAAATTTGCGACTACTATGTTTACGACTTTTGAACAATCAAAAGGATTGGCAAAGACAAAACATGTAGGTGCTATTACAAAGGTAGGAATGGCGACATCTAATCAGTCTGGTGCCCTTGATAAGATTAAAGAACAGTTTGATGACAACTTAAAAACTGTCCTTTTCATTGGTGGTTCAGCTGGTGCAAAGGTATTTAATGATTTTATTAGTAATACTCCACAACTGACGGAAAAATATAATGTCATTAATATTTCTGGGGACTCTTCATTGAATACCTTAGAACGTCATCTTTATAGAGTTGATTATGTGACAGATTTGTACCAACCTCTTATGGATACGGCAGATTTAGTTGTAACTCGTGGTGGCTCAAATACGATTTTCGAATTGTTGGCTATGAAAAAACTTCATTTAATTATTCCTTT